>JAEEGL017404668.1_pt1 | contig 11749 bp, 11 predicted proteins | sample 9134231 | NCBI WGS metagenome assembly JAEEGL01 (sample SAMN16246548, study PRJNA631951) | gut metagenome | biome: gut microbiome; feature: rumen; material: fiber-attached | host: Bos | place: Iran: Karaj | collected 2018-10
GCAGAAGGAATAAAGATAAGGGACAGGGCCAACAGTACAGTTAAGATTGGCAAGATTCTTTTCATTGGTTCCACCTTATCCTATCCTATTGTCAGGAGCCCATACGACTCCATAACTTAATATATGCCAAGCATCTTTACCTGTCAATTCATCCTGCGAAAGTACATGCCCTTTTAACAAACCGGCAACATCCTGATCCCGGGAAAGGCGCCGCCGGGCGTGTGGTTCAGATCCGGTAGATCTTTTTGAACTTCTCCTCCAGGTAGGAAAAATACCATTCCGGTTCAAACGGCCCGCCAAATACGGACTCCGTGAGCTCCGTCGGCTTTTTCAGGCTGCCGTACTTCCAGATATGCTCCCGGTTCCAGTCATTGATCCGCGCAAATGTTCCTGCCTTCAGATCCTCAAAAACCGGAACGGACTCCTCCATTTTCCTGAGGAACTGAGCACCGTAGGCGCTGCCCAGAGCATAGGACGGGAAATAACCGATCAGCCCGCCGGACCAGTGGCTGTCCTGCAGGACGCCTCTCCGGTCGTCCGGAACTTCCACGCCCAGATATTTCCGGTACAGGGCGTTCCATTCCCCGGGAAGATCCTCCACCCTGACTTCCCCGTTCAGAACCGCCTGCTCCAGTTCGTAACGGATCAGAACATGCAGGCAGTAAGTCACCTCGTCCGCCTCCGTCCGGATCAGGGAGGGCTGAACCCGGTTGACCGCCCGGCAGAACTGCTCCTCTGTCACGCCGGACAGCTGGCCCGGGAAAAACCCGGCAAGTTTCGGGAAAATAAAGGAAAGAAACTCCGGCGAACGGCCGAGGATATTCTCATAGAATCTGCTCTGGCTCTCATGTACCGCCATGGAGACGCCTCCGTCGAGAACCGTGAACGCCAGTTCCGGAGCGGACCCGGTATCATAGAGCGCATGCCCTCCCTCGTGGATGACGGAGAACATGGAAGATTCCATCCGGTCCGGATGGAAATGGGTCGTGATGCGTTCGTCCAGATGCGATCCGAGGCTGGTTGTAAAGGGGTGTTCGGTCGTCCCAAGGCCGACGTGGTCCAGGTCCAGCCCGATCGTTTCCATCAGGAATTTTGCAAAACGCTCCTGCTGCCAGTCCGGATAGTTTCCGTCAAGGCAGCTGTCATCGATCTGCTCCGCCTCGCCGATCCTCCGGATCAGGGGCACGATCCGCTCCCGGACTCCGGCAAAGAACCGGTCGCAGAGTTCCGTGCTCAATCCTTCCTCATATTCGTCCAGCAGCGCTTCATAGGGCTTCTTGTCCGGATCGGTATACCCGGCAAACCGCAGGCAGGTTTCAAACACCTGCTTCAGGTACGGGCAGAACATGGCGAAATCGCTCTTCTCCTTCGCTTCCCACCACACTGACTCCGACCGGACGAGCAGTTCCGAGTAGGCCATATACTCATCAATCGGGATTTTCTCCATCCGCTTCCAGTCCTTTTCCAGGATCGCGATCTGCCGTTTTTCCGCTGCGGTCAGTTCTTCCGGATGCTCCGAAAGGAAAGAAACCGTCTCCTTCAGTTCCGGTCCGGTTGCAAGCCGGTAGCTTTCCCCGCTCAGGATGGACTGGCTCCTGCCCCGGTTCTCAGCCGTTCCCCTCGGCGCCGTTGTGGCGCCGTCATAGTAAAGCAGTCCCATGGCATGCTCATAGGCAGCCATCTTTTCCTGCAGTGATTTCAGCTGCTCCCTGGCTTCTTCAATCGTCATCGTTCTTCCTCCTCAAAGCACATTTCCCTGTTATTATAGCCCATTCCGTCCCGGTTATCTCCCGCAGGTTCTGTCTGTCAGACATCGGACACTCAACTTTGATCATGCCCGCAATATATGGGTTTCCCCATATTTCGCCCCGATTTCTCTATTATTTGGATTATTGAAGCTTTTTTCATAAAAAAACTGTATTTATTGGGTTTTCTTGTTGTATGATCGTTTTATAGTAAAGAATTCCCCACAGGAGGGCTTCATGGCATACGCAGATACCGTATTCATCCAGATGTGCCGGGACATTATCGATCACGGAACCGATACGACCGGTGAGAAAGTACGTCCCCACTGGCCGGACGGCACGCCGGCCTATACCGTCAAAAAGTTCGGCGTAGTCAACCGGTATGACCTGAAAAAGGAATTCCCGATCCTGACGCTGCGCAGAACCGCGATCAAATCCGCGACGGACGAAATGCTCTGGATCTGGCAGCGCAAATCCAATAATATCCATGACCTCCACAGCCATATCTGGGACGAATGGGCGGATCCGGACGGATCCATCGGCAAAGCGTACGGTTACCAGATGTCTGTCAAGCACCAGTACAAGGAAGGCATGTTCGATATGATCGACCGCGTCATCTTTGACCTGAAAAACAATCCGTACAGCCGCAGGATCCTGACCAATCTGTACAACTTCCAGGATCTGCATGAAATGAATCTGTACCCCTGCGCCTACAGCATGACCTTCAACTGCACCCGGAACCCGGATTCCGGGAAGCTCGTCCTGAATGCGATCCTGAACCAGCGCTCTCAGGATGTTCTGGCCGCAAACAACTGGAATGTCGTCCAGTATTCCGTTCTGGTACATATGCTGGCCCAGGTCTGCGATATGGAAGTCGGGGAACTGGTTCATGTCATCGCGGATGCCCACATCTACGACCGGCATATTCCGATTATTGAGGAGCTGATCTCGCGGGAACCGTTCCCTGCGCCGAAATTCATCCTCAATCCGGATATCCATGACTTCTATGACTTCACGCCGGACGATGTGAAGCTGGAAGGCTACTCCTTCGGCCCGCAGATTACCGACATCCCGATCGCCATCTGAATAACGGGGAGAATCTCGCATGATTGAAATTGTCAATGTCAGTGAAAACTGGGCCATCGGGAAAAAGGGCACGCTTCTGGTTACCATTCCGGAAGACATGCAGTTTTTCCGGAAAACCACAAAAGGCCATGTCTGCATCATGGGAAGCAATACGCTGGAAAGCTTTCCCGGAAAAGCGCCTCTTAAGGACCGCGTCAACATCGTCCTGATCGATGACCCGTCCAAGATCCGTCCGGAATCCATTTCCGCCGCCATGCGTGACCGGGAGGAAGGCCGTTCCACGGAACTGCTCTATGTCCGTTCCCCCGAGGAAGCAGCCAGCGCCGCCGCTTCGTTCCCGGACCGGAAAACCTTCGTCATCGGCGGCGCCTCCGTATACCGTCTCATGCTCCCCTTCTGCGACACCTGCCTGGTTACCCGGAACACCCTCCGGGATCCGGAAGCGGATACTTTTTATCCGGACCTGGACCGGGATCCTGCCTGGTCCCTCGCCGAATCGTCTGACTCTTTCGAGTGGAACGGAATCCAGTACCGGTTCTGCACCTACCGGAAGATCGTATAACGCTCGTTATTTATCCTGGCCGGCGCGCTGCCGATTCCACCTGTTTCCAATCAACAAGGAGGATACACCATGAAGAAGCGCAATTCGAAGACCATCTTTGCCGAAACGCTGCTGGAGCTCGCCCGTCATCAGTCGCTTGACCGGATCACGGTCAAACAGATTGTGGAGGAAAGCGGGCTGTCCATGCAGACGTTCTACAACCATTTCCAGGACAAGTCCGAACTGATCCTTTACATTCACAAAGCCGAAGGGGACCGGAACATGGAAGCCCTTCGGAAGAAACAGATCACTTTCTCGGATCTTGCGCGGAACAACCTGGCTTTCTATATGGCCCACAAGGACTATATGGCGAATGCCATTATCAATTCTCCCTCCTCCGATCCCTATATCCGCCAGATTTCGGATAAAGCCTATCGCGTTTTCGGGGAATACCTGGAGGAGCTGACCGGGATGCATCCTCTTCCGGCCGAGCTGGATTTCGCGCTCAAAATGTATATCCATGCTGCGAACGCCATGTATGCCGAGATGGCCCTGAACCGGATTTCCATGCCCCAGGAGGAGTTCCTGACCTATCTCCATAAAGGTATGCCGCCCATTCTCCGCCCCTACCTGCTCCCGTAAAACTCCCGGAACAGGCCAGCAGTTTTTTCAACCACATGTTATAAAACAGACCGTCCGGCCGTCCGCTTTCACGGATGCTGTTCGGTCTGTTTCTTTGCGTCTATTGTATAACTTATGTTATGTTTCTGGCTGTCAATAGAAGGTGGCAACCGGCTGCTCCGGCTCTTCCGCATGCTCCGCGACATCCGTCACGGTAATCACCGGCCCCCTGGATCCGTAGATCCTGGAAAAACGGAGATTGATCTTTCCCTGAATGACTGCCCAGGACTCATGCGGCAGGTCCTTCGCCCGTTCCCATTCGCAGACCAGCGCGCAGTAACGGATATCCTCCACGCAGCAGGTCATGATGTGGCGCCCTGCCAGAAATGTTTTTTTCGGAAGTTTCCCGTTATTGGCGATCAGTCCTTTGTAGCGGATCGTCTTTCCGTCATACTTCTCCTCTTCCTCGCACAGATCCCGGTAAAAGATCGCGAAATCCTTATCCTCGATCTCGATAACCGGCGCATTGATATCGTACGGAAGCGGATCCTCGATGGTATCCTCCTCACTGGTTCCGTCCGTCAGGTCATAGACGATCTGTGCACCGCGGGAAATCCCGCGGACCAGTTTATGGAACGGCATACGGTCCTGGTCCGGCCTGACCCGGTTGAAAATCACCATTTCCGCGGTGGTCAGCTTGTCCACAACCAGCTGGCGCATATTGGCGTTGTAGGAATCAATCGTTTCAGAATCCACCACCATGGTCTCCTGCGCGATTCCCCAGTTGGACGGCATCCGGTCAAACAGGTCATTCAGCTGCCACATGCCGTTGTACTCCAGAATGGCCAGGGTAGCAGACGCATCCTTTTCCCATCCGGAAAGCTTTTCTGCCGTCAGATCCCCGACGGATTCCACCGTCCGGATCGTCACATGCTCATGTGGGATCTTCGCCCGGTTCAGTTCCTCCTCCCCTTCCTCACAAAGGAGAATCAGAACCTTTTCCCCGGCGAGGAACTGCGGGTCCTCCAGCATGGACTGGATAAAAGTTGTCTTTCCGGCATCCAGAAATCCGGTCACCAGAATCAGCGGGATCATGTCCATCTTACCCTTACTCCGCAAACAGGTTCTTCAGTGCGTCTTCTTTCAGTCCTGAGCCGATCACGCAGAGGCGCCCGATCACGGAAGCGGCGCCGTGACGGACCTCGATCTCTCCGGGCACATGATCAAAGTGCAGCCAGGTTCCATCCGCACAGGGAACAACGCCCTTGGCACGGAGGACCATTCCATATTTCTCTTCATCATCCAGGGAGCGGATCCTTGCGGAGAGTTCCTCTTCTGTATAGCGGTGCATCGTTTCCATGCCCCAGCTGACAAAGATCTCATCGGCATCATGATCATGGTGGTGATGTCCCTCATGGCCATGGCCGTGGTGTTCATGCTCATGTTCATGTTCATTTTCATGCTCATGTTCACGTTCATGCTCGTGGTCATGCCCATGCTCGTGCTCATGCTCATGCTCGTGGTCATGCCCATGCTCGTGCTCATGCTCATGCTCGTGCTCATGCTCATGCTCGTGCTCTTCCTCATCCTCTCCGTGATGATGTCCGCAGGAGCAGACCCCGTTCTCATCATAGTGGTGATGGTGGTGATGATGCTCATGGTCATGGGCGTGTTCCGCCGCAAGCGCGGCCAGGTCCGCATCCAGGGAGTTCCGGTGTTCCATGGCCGCAAGGATGTCGCTGCCCGTCAGTTCCTCCCAGGGCGCCGCAATCACGGTCGCATCCGGGTTATGCTCCCGGACCAGTTCGAGTGCCGCGTCCAGCTTCTCCTGCGGAAGGTCCTTCGTACGGCTGAAAATAATGCAGCCGGCGCTTTCAATCTGGTCATTGAAGAATTCGCCGAAGTTCTTGTGATAGACGCGCGCTTTCTTGGCGTCCACAACCGTAACGCATCCTCCGAGCCGGACCGTATCGCTGAGTACGGACCCGATCGCGGCCTTGACTTCGGAAAGCTTCCCGACCCCGGACGGCTCAATCAGGATATGGTCGGGATGGAACTCGTCCAGCACTTTCTTCAGCGCCGCGGCAAAATCCCCGAACAGGGAGCAGCAGATGCATCCCGAATTCATTTCCGTAATCTCGATTCCGGAATCCTGCAGGAAAGCGCCGTCAATTCCGATCTCCCCGAATTCATTCTCAATCAGGACGATCTTCTGGCCCTGGAATGCCTCTGCAATCAGCTTCTTGATCAGGGTCGTCTTCCCTGCGCCGAGAAATCCGCTGAATATGTCAATGTATGTCATGATTGTTTTCCCCTTTCCTGCCATCTTGGCAGCAATCCTATCATATCACACCTGTCAAGCCTTCCGGCATCGTTCCCAGCCTTGTTTCCTGTCCCCGTGCCGCCGGATGCCGTCCCGCATCCCCGGTGCTCCCCAGGCAGTCCCTTAGAGATCGTTCCATTCCCGTTCCAGGCGGGACATCTCCAGCGGAACGATCCCCTCCGGTTCCATATGACAGGCCTCTTCCCGCTTTCTGGCTCTTCTCCGGTCGTTTTCTCTCTGCAGCCGCTCCAGCTGCTCCCGGGCGGTCAGCTCCCGGGGGACCGCCGTTCGGATCCGCTCCAAGGTTCCTGTCCTGCCGGTTTCCCCCTTCCGGGCCGGTTCCTCCGCGTCCTTCCCCGTCCCCGCCCGGTCCCGGATCGTCCAGACCCGGTAGCCGTCCAGTCTGCGCAGGCGGTCCGGGTCATCCTCCGGCTGGATGGAGGGGGGCGGTGCCTCTCTGTACGGGTCCCCGCCGGCGCGCCCTTCTGTTCCGCCCGGGGTCTCCTGTCCCGGCCCTTCCGGACCGGATCCGTCCGGCGCCTTTTCGGGAAACTGCCGGAATCTTTGCTCCAGGCCAAGCCTGGTCAGAACCGCATTGGCCCTGGGAACCGCCGCGTCCCGGATCAGGATCCCCATTTTTCCCAATCCGTTTCGGATCAGGACAGCCGGGAAGTTCCCTTCGGACTGCTTCAGGAACTGTCTGGCTTCCCTGCCGCTCAGGACCATGCCGTGCAGAAGGTCTCCGGAGCGGACCAGATGCGCCAGTTTCCGTTCCTCCGGATCCCTGCCTGTCCCGAATCCCGGGTCGTTCAGAACCCGTTCCAGATGTTTCGGAACCTCTCCGGCGATCCGTACCGGATATGTCTCGTTCCGGATTACAGCCTGAAACTGCAGTACCTTTATTCCCGTCTGATCCATCGACTCCCTCCTTCCGGTGCTGCATCCCTGTCCGTTCCTACCGGTCCATCTCCCTGGACCGCCTTATCCGGCGTTCCTGCTCCAGGAACCGGGACATCCGCTGGTCCGTTTCCCGGTATTCCCGCAGAAGCTCCTTTCCTTCATCCCGGATCCTCCGGCAAAGCAGCAGCTCGTTCTGCAGGGTACGGACAACGCGGTTTGCCGAGGCAATCCGGCTGCGGAGGCGGTCCCGTTCTTCCCGGACCGTCTCCGGGTTCAGTCCTTCCAGCTTCTGTTCCGCGCTCTGGTATCTGCGATGCTCTTCCCGGCACCAGGCTGCTCCGCTACGGTACTGCTCTTCCGCGCCGCGGAGCCGGTCCATCGTCTGGAGCGCCCGGTCCAGGGCGGACCGGCTTTCGCGTTCCTTCCAGAGTCCGGAACGGTCATCCACGGCCTTCTGCAGGGTTTCCGATACCCTGCTGATCCGGCGGCTCATATCCGGTGCGGTGTGAATCCCGTTCCTTTCCAGGTATTCCGCCTGCTTTCTCAGCGCAGGGAGTCTTTTCAGTTCCGGATAGGCCACCTGCATGGGGCCGTCCGGCTTCTTTCCCGAGCCGATCTGCTCAAGCACGCCGATCCACGCCCGGTACAGCGTCTGGATGCTGGTCAGGTCCTGATAGCGCACCGGAAGCCCGAACCGCTCCGTCTCCGCGCGTTCCGGCTGGTCCTTCAGCCGTTCGATCCGCTCCTCCAGCATCGCTGCTGTCATGGGCTTCCCTTCCTGCTGAAGGAAAAAGGCCCTGCTCCGGCCTTCCGGCCGGAAAGTCAGGAACCCCCTCTCGTCCTCCGCTGCTTCATATCCGCGCGCCCGCATCATCCGGAAAAAGTCCTCCGTGCCCTCGGACATGGCCTGCACTTCCTCCGCATCCCGCCGGAACAGTTCCCAGGAAGTCAGCTGTCCAAGGGCATGCAGTTTCCCTTCCGCGAAGCTTTTCCTGCCCCGCTTCGGGGAAACCCTGTTCTCCTGTTCCCGGATGCCGGCTTCCGCGGCAAGGCGGTCGCTCGCAGCGCGGAGTTTCCGGATTCCCTCCAGCGTATAGGAATCATGGAATACTTTCCCGTCCAGATCGGAAACCGCGCTGAATACGATATGGTTGTGGCAGCAGCGGTGATCCACATGCGTGGCGACCACGCTTTCATAGGCGCCGAGATATTCCTGCGCGAAGACGACCCCCAGCTGGTGCGCCGCGATCTCCGTGACGCTTCCCTCCTGGAAACTCTGGATCAGATGATATGCCAGGATTCCGTTCCTCTTATGGAACGCTTTCCGCGTCCGGAGCATATCTGCTGCCGCATTCCCGGCGGAGCACCCGATTGCGGTCACCAGCATGCCGTCTTCCGTTTTTTCAGGATTCTCCACATACCGGATCAGTCCCCGCAGGTCTTTCCGGCAGGGGTACAGGGTGGTTACGGGCATGGGTCCCTCCAGTTCTCCAGCTCGCTGCGTACTGCCTGCATGGAATCCTCAATTCCCAGGAGCCGGTCCATCAGGGCCTGAAGGTTCTCATCCGTATCCAGGCAGTCGATTCGGTCGATCCCCAGTGAAGCGAGCCGGAAGCTGCTTTCAATCCGGTCCATCGTCCGCAGGAGGTCCCTCAGATCCCTTTGAGGCCTTTCCTCCAGACGGTTTTTCTGGATCATGGACACGATCACTTCCGTTTTGCCCAGCCCTGTTTTCCGGCAGATCTGCTGGAGCTGTTCAAATTCCTTTTCATCCAGCCGGATCCCGACGCAGCGGCTCCTGCTCCTTTTCGGCCGTGCCTTCGATGCATGTTCCCCGTTTCCTCCGGAGCGCGTCCGGGCATCCACCCCGGGATCCCCCTCCGGAACCGGGCGGACGCTTTCAAGACTTACCCGCAACGTTCCTCCTTTCGCTGTTTCCAGTGCCGTGGACTTCGTTCCTTGATATCGCTGCAATAATTTATCACCAGTATTCGCTTATTGCAATATATTAATACGTTAATTATTTGTAATTTCAGGTAAGAAAAACGCCCTGCCGTTCCATTCCGGCCGGTCTCCCGGCCGGAATCCGCATGTCTGCGGTTCCAGAACAGCTGAAGGCGTATCTCCGTTTCGGCCCGTTTCTCTCCCCGGCGCAGTCAGCATCCTGCGGCGCGCCGGATCTGCGTACGAATCAGGCCATATGTCCTTTCCGTTCGATGACGGCAATCACTTCATCCACAAACTTCTCGCAGATCTCGTTCGAGCCCGCTTCTACCATGACCCGGATCACCGGCTCCGTGCCGGACTCCCGGACCAGGATTCTTCCTTCGTTCCCGAGCCGGTCGGAAACCGCTTTGACCGCATTCTGGACGTCCGGATCGTTCTGCGCCTCCGGCTTGCTCTTCACCCGCACGTTCTTGAGCACCTGCGGGTAGAATACAACCGGCGCGGCCAGTTCGCTCATCGGCTTTCCCTTCGCGATCATGACCTCCATCAGTTTCAGGCTGGTCAGGATGCCGTCGCCCGTCGTTTCATACTTGGAGAAGATGATGTGGCCGCTCTGCTCTCCCCCGATCCGGTTGCCGGTCGACACCATGTTCTCGTACACATACTTGTCGCCGACCTTGGTCTTCTCATATTCGATCCCGACCTTGTCGAGCGCCTTGTAGAGGCCGAAATTGCTCATGACCGTCGTTACGACCTTGTTGTTAAGAAGCTTCCCTCTTTCCTTCATGTACAGGCCATAGATATACAGGATATGGTCTCCGGTCACGACATTCCCGTTCTCATCCACGCAGATGCAGCGGTCCGCATCCCCGTCATACGCAAAGCCGACATCCAGATGATTCTCCACAACGTATTTCTGCAGATGCTCGATATGGGTGCTTCCGCAGTCGGTATTGATATTGTATCCGTCCGGATCCGCATTGATCACGTAGGTCTTAGCGCCCAGGGCGTCAAATACGCCCCTGGCGATCTGCCAGGCCGCGCCGTTTGCGACATCCAGTCCGACCTTCTTGTCCTTGAAGCTGTACTTGGTCATGGAGATCAGATGCCCGACATACCGGTTCCGGCCTGCGACATAGTCCACGGTCCGCCCGATCTCATGGCGCTCCGCGATCGGGATTTCCAGTTTTCCGTCAATATAGTCTTCCACCTTGAGGATGGTTTCCTCCTCCATCTTCTCCCCGTTCCCGTTGATCAGCTTGATGCCGTTGTCATAATAGGGATTGTGGGAAGCGGAGATCATGATGCCGCAGTCAAATTCGTCCACCCTCGTAATATAGGCAACGGAAGGCGTGGTCGTGACATGCATGATGTAGGCGTCCGCACCGGAAGCCATCAGGCCTGTGCAGAGCGCATACTCAAACATGTAGGAAGATCGCCGGGTATCCTTCCCGATGACGACCTTTGCTTTCTTCCCTTCCCGCGCCCCGTAGTACCAGCCGAGAAAGCGGCCGATCTGGATCGCATGCTCAAAGGTCAGGTTCTTGTTCGCCTCTCCGCGAAATCCGTCTGTTCCAAAGTATTTTCCCATCTGTTATTTCCCCGTTCTGCTATGTTCTGAATTTACAGCCGTTCGGCCTTCTCGATGTCCAGGAAGTACTTATAGGTATCCACCATCAGCTCTCCGCAGGCAGCCTCATCGCAAGCGATGATCGCCCCGTTATGCATCTGCAGGGCGCTGCAGGTCCACTTCTGGCTGACGCCGCCTTCCACGGTGGCCGCCAGAGCCCTTGCCTTGTTGTGGCCGCTGATCAGGACCAGCACCTCCTTGGAATCCGTCACCGTGCCGATTCCGACCGACAGAGCCTGTGCCGGAACCTTTTCCGGATCATTCCCGAAGAATCTGCTGTTGACGATCCGGGTATCGGTGGTGAGGTTCCGGATCCCCGTTCTGGATGTCAGAGAAGTATACGGTTCGTTGAATGCCAGATGCCCGTCGACGCCGATTCCGCCCATAAACAGGTCAATACCGCCGTACGAAGCGATCTTTTCCTCGTATCTGGCGCATTCCGCTTCCGGATCTTTCGTCATTCCGTCCAGAATATTGATGTTCTCAGCAGGAATCTCGATGTGGTCAAAGAAATTGTCGTGCATGAAATACCAGTAGCTCTGGTCATGCTCGTGCGGGAGTCCCAGATACTCGTCCATATTGAACGTGACGACATTCCGGAAGGAAAGCTCCCCCGCCTTGTTCTTGCGGATCAGTTCCTGATAGACCCCGATCGGGGAAGATCCGGTCGGAAGTCCCAGGATAAAGGGACGGTTCTCCCTGTGGGCCTGTATCTTCTTCGCGATATAATCCGCGGCCCAGCGGCACATTTTCTCGTAGTTGTCCTGAATGACTACGCGCATTGGTATGATCCTCCAAAAAATATATTTTCCATCGCGAAAGTATAACATACATTCATCCGGCCAGTAATGGATGATTTCATGAATCACTCTAACTGGAACAAGTTTTTGGGGCTCTCAGCAGCTCTGGAAAGCGCTCGGCCGTGCTGCGAAATAGGAAATCGTATGGAGAAGTCC
>JAEEGL010165670.1_pt1 | contig 11748 bp, 9 predicted proteins | sample 9134231 | NCBI WGS metagenome assembly JAEEGL01 (sample SAMN16246548, study PRJNA631951) | gut metagenome | biome: gut microbiome; feature: rumen; material: fiber-attached | host: Bos | place: Iran: Karaj | collected 2018-10
AATTTCGTCAACAATCAGTATGTCGGGATGCGTAATTGTTGCTATTGAGAAACCGAGTCTTGCGACCATACCGGAGCTGTAGTTTTTAATGGCAACATCCATAAAGTCACGCAGCTCTGCAAAGTCGATAATTTCATCCATTTTCTCTTCCATAGTTTCTCTTGAAAATCCGAGCACCGAACCGTTAAGAAAAACATTTTCCCTTGCGGAAAGGTCCATGTCAAAGCCTGCGCCGAGCTCAATAAGCGGTGAAATTGAACCGCTTACCGACACGGTACCCGTAGTAGGACGGAGTATGCCCGAAATAACCTTGAGCGTTGTACTCTTGCCGGAGCCGTTAAGTCCGACAAGACCTACTACCTCGCCTTTTTCTATATTTATATTGATATTCTTAAGCGCCCAGAATTCTTCGAACTGAAGCTGATGCTTAACAAGTCTTATAAAGTATTCCTTGATGCTGTCAACACGCTCTTTGGACATATTAAAGCGCATACTGACATCTTTAAGCTCAATAATATTTGCCACAAAAAACGCCCCCTTAAATGTAAAGAATAAATCTGTCCTGCTGCTTCTTGAATAATACAATTCCAAGACCGAGGAAGAACAGAGCGAAAGCAGCGCAGATAAGATGCATATTAACACTCGGTATCGTTGCATACATTACAACGCTTCTGAAATAGCTTACATAGTAGTACATCGGGTTAAGCTGCATAACAAACATCAGATTTTCGGGAATTACCTCTGCAGGATAGATAACGGGAGTAAGATACATCCACGCAACTGTCCATACAGTGTAAAGATGACCGACATCTCTGAAGAAAACATTTATTGAAGATAAAATCAAACTCAATCCCACGCTGAAAACGAACACACATATCATCGGGTAGAAGAAAAGCAGGGCAGTGAGTGAAACGGGCATTCTTACAATTAAAATAACTACAATGACCGCTACCGTAGAAAACAGCATATTTACAAAGGCAAACAAGCATTTTTCAAGCGGGAAAATGTATTTTGGAATATAAACCTTTTTTATAAGCGAAGCGGCTGACAGAACAGAGGTAAGCGAACCTGATGTTGCTTCCGTCATAAAGTTGAATATCAGCGAGCCTGTAAGATAATAAACTATAAAATACTCAACCTGAAATCTGAAAATTCTTGAGAAAACCGCGTTTATAACAAGCGCCATAAGAAGCGGATTAAGAATACTCCACATAAAGCCCAGAAAACTTCTGCGGTATTTTACCTTCAGATCCCTTGAGATAAGGTTAGAAAGCAGATAGCGGTATTTCATAAACACCTCTATTGTCGGCTTCATATTTTTATAATAAAGAAAAATAAATAAAATCAGCCCGACAATAAGTACCGTACCGAGAGTGCATATTATCATGAATTCCATGTCAAAGCTGCCGGGAATAAAATAACCCAGCGCAATACCGCCGCAGGCGGCTAACAGACACAGTATAATTGAAAGCTTGTTTCTGTTCATTGGTTCACTACCTTTGTAAATTTAATTATATATTATAATTCAAATTAAAATATAACATATTACATTAGTATTGTCAATTAAAGGAACTGTTATAAAAAACAAAAAAGCGGAGCATTTATTGCTCCGCAAAGTTGATTAATCTTCAAATCCGTTGGGATTCTGCGACTGCCAGCGCCAGGAGTCTTCGCACATTTCTTCAATGTCTCTTTTTGCTTCCCAACCGAGCACCTCTTTTGCCTTTGACGGGTCGGAATAGCAGGTGGCAATATCGCCGGGTCGTCTGTCAACTATCTTATAATTGATTTTTACGCCTGTTGCCTTTTCAAAGCCGTTGATAACATCAAGTACGCTGTAACCTTTGCCTGTGCCGAGATTGAAAATCTGTACGCCCTTGCTGCCTTTAAGAATATTCTTAACAGCTTTGACATGTCCGTCAGCGAGGTCAACAACATGTATGTAATCTCTTACGCCCGTGCCGTCATGGGTGTCATAGTCGCTGCCGAAAACAGACAGACATTCAAGTTTACCGACTGCTACCTGAGTGATATAAGGCATAAGATTATTGGGAATTCCGTTGGGATTTTCACCTATTCTGCCGCTCTTGTGTGCTCCTATGGGATTGAAATAGCGGAGCAGAGTAGCATTCCACTCGCTGTCAGCCTTGCATATATCTTCAAGTATAATCTCAATCATATACTTTGTTGTGCCGTAAGGATTTGTAGTGCCGCCCGCCTTCATGGTTTCCTTAAGCGGTGAAACATTGTCCATTCCGTAAACTGTTGCAGATGAGCTGAAAACAATGTTTTTACAGTTGTTGTTGCGCATAACCTCGCAGAGCTTGATTGTGCCGCCTATGTTATTGTCATAGTATTCAAGCGGCTTTCTGCAGGATTCTCCTACAGCCTTTAAGCCTGCAAAATGAATAACGGCTTCAATTTTATTTTCCTTGAAAATTCTGTCCATACCCTCAGAGTCACGGATGTCACATTCATAGGATTTAAAATCTTTGCCCGTCAATTCCTTGACTCTTTCAAGAGATTTCGGATTTGAATTGTAGTAATTATCGACAACTACAATATCGTAACCCGCATTAAGAAGTTCAACGCAGGTGTGAGAGCCTATAAATCCGGCTCCGCCCGTTACAAGAATTGCCATAGTCTATACCTCCGTAATATATAAAATGATTGTTTATGCATCAGCTGCAGCGGTGGTTGCTGCAGGGACGGGAGACTGTTCCATAATTGTCCCCGGATAGTAGCTGTCAAGTATCTTGTCATATTTCCTGCCGCCTAAAGCAAGGCTTTCAGCACCGAATTGACTCATACCAACACCGTAACCGGAGCCGAAAGCAGAGAATTTGAAGTTGCCGCTTTCTGCATCATAGGAAACGCTGAAGCAAGGCGAAGTGATTCCCTTGTCCTTCATAATATCGTAAACAAATACAACACCGGGAATATCCTTGTTACCGACCTTGATGCTCTGAACATAGCCTGTGCCCGTGCTTATTGCCGCATCATGAGCAGTAACATTAAGCCATGCAGCGGGATCCTCTTCAAGAGTTATTGTTTCATCGTAAGCGGCAACTGCGGCTTTTAATTCGTCTGCGGTAATGCTTACTTCACTTCTGTAATCGGTTCTCTTTTTGTCAGCGGTACTCAGTACGGGTTTGAGATATTCGTAAGGTGTGCCGAAAATCACTTCGGAAGATGCGGTTTTGCCTGCCGACATACGGAAGAAGGGGGTGAATGCTGTTGAATCACCGTAACGCAGGTATTGACCGAACACTTCATTGACTGCATCATATACTTCCTGCGAATAAGCGTCTGCAAGCTGAACATTGTCAATTCTCCAGTTTGTGTCTCTGTATTTGAGATAGGTGTAAACAACAACAGCCTGAGCCTTCAGCATTTCCTTGTGGAAGGTATTGCCTGTTTCAACCTCCATAATTCTTGCAATTGCTTCACGAGCGTCGATTTCCGTGCCGTTGACAATTATTTTGTCGGGTGCGGTATCGTCTTGTACCGCAGCTTCGGTAGTTGTTTCATCCGGTGCAGTGATTGCGCCTGCTGTCGTGCTTTCGGGAGCCTTGGTAGTCGGCTCATCGGGACGCTGAATACCGTTTTTAAGCTCATATCTGATTAGGTCGGAAAGCTTCATCTGTTCAATCACAACAGGAGGCTCGGTCGTGGTTTCGGGAGCTTCGGTTGTTGTTTCGACAACTTCGGTGGTGGTAGTAAGAGCTTCCTTCTGTGCGTTCCTGTATTTAACAAAGAACAGAGCGCCGACGGCTATTGCCGCAGCAAGCAGTACACATACAACAGCTATGAGTATCTTTGTTGATTTCTGAAGTTTTTTCTTCTTTTCGGGAGCCTCACTCTGTGAAATTTCAATGCCTACGGAATTGTTGCCGGCTGTTTTTTCGCTGATGAGAGCAAACAATTCCTCTGCGGCTCCTGCTATGAATTCCTCATCGGTTTCCTCTTCCTCCTTGTAAAGCTTTCTTACAAGAGCGGATTTGTCGGTTGCGACCGAAATGCAAATGTAATCGCAGTCATCCGCATTAAAGATATCGGAAATACAAGCACCGAGATCAGCTTTTGAAAGTCCCTTTGCGCTTCTTGCCATCTGCGCAGTGTAATCAGTTACATTATAGTCGCCTCTGTCCTCGATATGAGGAGTGAAGGTGAAATAATCGTAAAAGCCTTCAAGGTCATCACCGTATTCCTTGAGTACATTTGAATTCTGATTGCCGTTAACCGCAATATGAACATCGTTTTCTTTAAGAATATTAAGTGTCCTGATTGCAACGCCCTTTTCGGTTTCGGTAATTGCACCGTTTTTTTCGGGCTCGGATTTTCCCTCTGTTTCAGCTGCCTTTTCTTCTGTAACGGGTATTACTTCGCCGCCCGTAAGGTAGGGGATAAGGCCCTGCTTAATAACCGAATCCGTGTGAGTGTCATCAAGCACGGTCAGAGCAATAGTCTGCTTTCCTTTTTTTATCGCAAAGCCTGAATAAATACCGTCCCTTGAAAGAAGAATTCTTGCATTTTTCGGCATTGTTGCATTCAGCGCAGTTGCTTCTTCCGAGAGCTCAAGTCCTTCCAGCTTTTTAAGCACATCCGCATTTTGCTCGGTTTCAAGCGAGAGCGCATTTATCAGCTTTATTTTTGCTTTGTTGTAAATACTGTCGGAAACAGCAATTACAATAAAATCATACTCCTTAAGAGCTTTTGAAAGCTCTGAAAAAAGCGCTTTCAAAGAAGAAAACTCTTCAAAATGCAGGTCATTATCAGTGAACGGACTCAGGTTGGCAATAACCTTAATCTGTTGTTTGACGGGTACCTGCTCATTCTCTTTTTTCAGCAATAACAGTTTCATGTCCATCTCTTATAAACCACCTTATATATCTGAATTTTAATTATTGATTTGTTCGGGATACCAGCGCTCCGAAGAAGCATAAGGATTGCTTATACCTTTTGCGTCATACCATACCTGCGGATAATGCGGGCTGCCGTTTGTAACGGCAAAGGTTGTATCAATATCGGTAGTTTCGCCCGTGCGGAGCATTCTGCCGATAATAACAAGTCTTGCGTCCGTAAATTCATAGGTGCAGGTTGAAAGTGAAATGAGCTTGTCTGCGGCATTGATATCCACTCCCGTAGTATAAAGCTTTCTTTCGTCAAGAGCATCAATATAGCCCTTAAAGTTTTCCTCTGAGCCGAAGGAGGTTACGGTGTAATTGAAAACATATCCGTTATCGTCCTGCTCACGGGAGTTTGTGATAATTACTGCATAAATTTTAAAATAGTATGTGTCATAAAGCGTATCGAATTTAATTACCGGCGACTCCAGAAATCCTTCGAGCTTTTTGTATTTGCTCAGCTCGGCAAATATAAGTCCGTCGCTCATATGATGACCGTAAATAATGGTGTTCTGATTAAGATACTTTGCGTCATTTCTGTAATCCATAAACGGGCAGCCGTAACGGCTGTAATTGCCGTAGAAATCCTTTTTGAGATAATCGGAATTGTTTGGCGACTGCACGACCTGAACATCAACGCCTGAATTCGGTATGCTTACCCAGCCTACAAGCTGCTGATTGAGAGCATACAGATATGCGTATTTTGCGCTCATTCCGTCGGGAGTAACAATGTTGGGATATTTCGCGCGGAATTCCTCCCACATCTTTTCTTCCTGCTCAGCGCTTGAAATTTCAATTACCTGTTTTGAAATGCCCTTCTGCTGCTTTTTTGCCTGATGCGATTGTGTAAAGATTATTCCGAAAGCTATGGCGCAGCCGACAAGCGTTACAACCGAAATGTCAGCAATAAGTTTTCTTGCAAATTCTTTTTTGCTGTCGCTCTTATTCGGGAAAAGCTTTTTTGCAATACCTCTGAATATCTCGTCAAAGGTTTTTACCTTTTCTCCCGTTTGCGCTTCGTCTGAAAAATCGGCATATTTTTCAAGTTGCTCGTCCTGCGTTTTTTCCCTGTCCGTCTGATAGGGATTTTCAACATCCACAAAACTCTGAGCGCCCTGATATTTCAGCCGCCTTGTAGTTTTTTCTTCATAGACTGCCGACTCCGAGGTGTTTTTGATAATATCGTTATACACATCATCCGAAAGCTGAGCCTCAGGCAGAGTGTTTCTGTCAATATCAGCGGCATATTCGCCGTACAGTCTTTCCAGTTCGTCCGATTCGGCTTGTTCGTTTTCGCCCAGGAGATCATTTATTTTTTCGTTTAAATCGTCCATCAGTATTCAACTCCTTCGGGATACCATCTTTCTGCATTTATATACGGATTGTTCTGACCGTATTTGTCATACCAGATTTGCGGATATTTAGGCTGCGGATTTATATAAGCGCCGTCCACATTTACCTCTTCGCTTTCGCCGTCACGCACCATACGGGCAACTATTACAAAGCGTGCGTTTGTTTCGCCCTGACCTTTTATATCCATATCTCTTGTGCAGGTTGAAAGCGTAAGAATTCTGTCCGTTTTTACAACATCTACATCGGGAAAATACAGCGAACGTGTTGCAATTTCGATAATATAGCTTTCAAAGCTTTCGTCTGTCATAAACGGATAAATATAGTTCAATGCGTAATCGTTGTCATCCTTGTCGTCTGCATTTGTATAAAAGACGGCAATAATCTTCCATTTGTAATTATGATAAATAGTGTTGAACTCAATTACGGGAGCTGTTTTGTAAAAAGCAAGGCTCTTGTAATTGTCAAGGTCGGAAAACATAGTTGAGTCAAGATTATTGTGCCCGTAAAGAATGGTGTTCTTGCAGAGAAAGTCAATATGGTCTCTGTAATCCATAAACACGGTGCCGCGTCTGTCGTGCTCGCCGTTAAAATTCCGCCTCAAATAGTAATCGTTGTCTTTTGCCTTTACAACGGGGTGATTTATAGTAGTGTTGGGAACCTTTATCCATCCGACAAAATCATGATTCTGATTATACAAATCACGGTATTTTTCAAGTATGCCGTCTGCGCCTACAGCGGTATTGTCCTCAAAAGAGTCAATCCTGCTTGCCATTTCCTCGTTGTTTTTTATGTGCTGCTGCTTGTCAACAAAAAACTTTACAATAATTGCAGCGGAGCCTATGAAAACAAGTATGGCAATAACAAGTACAATTTTTCTTATAACCGAGCCGAAGCCGGATTCGGGCACAACCGTTACTGTTCCGGAAGCGCTTTCGCTTCTTTCCGTGCTTTCGGCGGCAGGGCTGCTTTCGGTTGCCGTTGCGTTATTCTGAGCGCTGCCGTCCTCGTCTGCATGCACATTCTGATAAGGATTTTCAATTTCCTTCATTGTGCTTTCGTCGAAGCGTTTGCCGGAAGGCTTTGGCGCATTGCCGTCAGAGCCTATCTCGAAATTATCAAATTGTATTTCCTTATCCTCGTACATTTAACAAATACTCCAAAATCATGTTCAGCGCCTCGTCGGCTGATTTTTGTCTGTTGCTGTTTCTTATATCCTCTTTGAAATCATTTAGATATTTTTTAACTAAAACTTCTTTGCCGTCCGAAAATGCAATATATACCAGACCGACCGGCTTGCTTGTCGAGTCGGAGTTCGGTCCCGCAATTCCCGTTACGGCAACAGCTAAATCTGCGCCCGTCAAATTCAGAACGCCTGCGACCATTTCTCTTGCAGTCTGTTCGCTTACTGCGCCGAAGGTGTCAAGGGTTTCCTGCTTTACGCCTAAAATTTCGTGCTTGATTCTGTTTGAATAGCTTACAATTCCGCATTCAAAAACAGCGGAGGAGCCCGAAACATCGGTTATTCTTTTTGCAATAAGTCCGCCCGTGCAGGATTCGGCAGTAGTCAGCACCAGACCTTTTTCTTTCAGCAGTCTGACTATTTCAACTTCAACATTCATAATTTCACCGATTATTTTATAATCTCAAACCTTGCCGTTTCGACAGCCTCTTTAACAAGGGCATCAACATCAAGCGCCTTTTCGGCTTCGACAAGCATATCTATTGTAGGTCTTGTCCTCGGATGCTTCGGCGTAAATACCGTGCAACAGTCCTCATAAGGTCTGATTGAAATATCAAAGGTTTCAATCTTTCTTGAAATTCTTATTATCTCTTCCTTGTCCATAGCAATAAGCGGACGGAAAACAGGCATTTCCGCAACTGCATCGGTGCAGGCGAGCGCCGGCATTGTCTGACTTGCTACCTGACCTATGCTTTCGCCCGTTACAAGAGCCTGACAGCCGTTTTTAAGGGCAATACCGTTTGAGATTCTCATCATAAAACGGCGCATAATAAGAGTGAATAACTCCTCAGGACAGTTTGCTCTTATTTTTTGCTGAATGTCGGTAAATGCGACGGTGAACAGAGCAATATTGCCGCTGTATTTTGCAACCTGAGCCAACAAATCGTGAACCTTCTGCTCTGACTGAGGAGATGTGAATGGGGGAGAAGCAAAGTGAATCGCATCAAGTACAACGCCTCTTTTTGCCATCATCCATGCCGCCACGGGAGAATCAATTCCGCCCGAAATGAGTATTGTCGCCTTTCCGCCCGTACCCACGGGCATTCCGCCTGCGCCTTTAATCTGGTCGCCTCGGATAAATGCGAAATTATCTCTTATCTCAACCGTAACCGTGAGGTCGGGATTGTGAACATCGACAACAAGGTCGGGAAATGCGTTCAGTATGGCTTCGCCCGTGTCACGGCTGATTTCGGGAGAGGTAAACGGGAATTTCTTGTCGCTTCTCTTAGCTTCAACCTTGAATGATGAAATGCTTTCAAGCTGCTCGGCAAGATATTTCGGAGCGGTTTCAAGTATAACAGCCATATCCTTTTCAACCGCCGCCGCACGCTGAAAGCCGGCAATTCCGAAAATCTTTTTGAGTATGTCAATAGCTTCATCCATATCGAAATCCGCATCCTGCGGCTCAATGGTCATGGTTGACTGCTGACAGACAATTTTAACTGCGCCTAAATGCGCAAAGCGTCTTTTTATAGTCTTGGCAAGTACCGATTCAAATGAGGAACGGTTAAGTCCCTTTAATGCAAGCTCGCCGTTTTTGATTAAAATTATTTCTTTCATTTTCAATTAATTCCTTGAATCTCAGTATATGTTTCTTTCAACGCATTTATAAAATAATCAATATCGTCTTTTGTGTTTTCAAATGACAGGCTTATTCTCAGTGCGCTGTCAATTTCCCAAGGCTGCAAGCCCATAGCCGTAAGAACATCGCTGCGGTGTCCCTTTGAACAAGCTGAGCCTGCTGACAGATAAACGCCCTTTTGCGAAAGCGCATTAACGCTCACCTGAGAGGGTATGCCGTTTACGGAAATGTTTACTATATACGGTAAAGCGTTTTCGGGAGAGTTGATTTTTACAAACGGGAGCTTTTCAAGCTCGGAAATAAGATACCCGTTCAAATTGCTGACTGTTTCGTATCTTGCTTCAATACTGCCAAGCTCTTTGACGGCTTCTGCGAAAGCTGCAATATTGGGCATAGCCTGCGTACCCGAGAACATCCCGTTTTCCTGACCGCCTCCGAGTATATACGGCTTGATTCTCACACCGTTTGCAACGAACAGTGCGCCTGCGCCTTTTAATGCATGAATCTTGTGTGCGCTCAGGCTCATAAGGTCAATCCCGCATCTTTCGGGCTTCAGTTCGAGCTTCATATATGCCTGAATTGCGTCAACATGCAACAGAGCAGGGGAATTGGTTGCCTTGATAATCTTTTTGATTTTCTCAAACGGCAATACCGAGCCGACCTCATTGTTGACAGCCATTATGCTTACAAAAATTGTGCTTTTGTCAATGGCGTTTCTGAATTGCTCAATATCAATATTACCGCTTTTGTCGGGCGCAAGCCTTACAACCTCAAAGCCCTGCGTTTCCAGACAGTTCATACACATCTGTACGCTCGGATGCTCTATTGCGGTGGTAACAATTTTATTTCCCTTGCGTCTGAGAGACTGCGCTGCGCCGAAAATTGCCGTATTGTTTGCGGCTGTACCGCTCGGTGAAAAATAAATACATTTAGGCTCTGTGAAAAGGCTTTTTGCAATAACGCCTCTCGCTTCCTCCAGAATCCCCGAAGCCTCAAAGCCTTTGCGGTGCAGCGAGGAGGGATTTCCGTATTCGGTTTTCATCATGGTCAGAGCCTTGTCAACTGCCGCTTTCAACGGCTTCGTTGTAGCACTGTTATCAAGATAAACCTCCAAAAATCATTCTCCTCCAATATAAATATCATTAACTTAGTATTATACACTATAAGTCGGGTTTTGGCAAATAAATAAACACATATTTTGTGTATATTTATAAAAAATTTACAAAATATATCAAAGAGGTGATTTTTTTGAAAAAAGCATCCGAAAAGCTTAACAGAATAAGGGCATATCTTTATGTCGGATTTCTGATTTTTGTCCTGCTCATATCGGCAGTTACAAACCGTTACGGATATACGCATTTGCGGCGGGCTCAGGCTGCAGCCGCACAGCGCTCGTTAGCTCAGCTCGGTGCATATCTTTCGTCAATAAATACCGACTTGACAAAGGGACTGTATGTTACAACTCCCGCTATGCTTGAAACAATGTCGAACGAGCTTACAAGGGATGCCGCGGGTGCAAAAAGCGCACTTGCGTCACTTCCGCTTTCGGACAGCCATCTCGACAACACCTACAAATTTCTTTCGCAGGTCGGCGCATTTGTTACCTCACTTGACAGAAAGCTTGCAGTCGGCGGAACAATAAGTGACGGGGAAAGGGAAAATATGATTGCCCTTATAAAGATTTCACAGTCGCTTTCCGATTCCGTTTCAAAGACAAGCGAGCAGCTTGAAAGCGGAGAGATGAGCCTTGATACAGCTTCGGTTTCCGTAATAAGCAGCAACAGTAACACCGCCGTTCTTTCTGCAAGCTTTAATGATGCCGAGCAGTCAATCAAAGACTACCCGACTTTAATATATGACGGACCGTTTTCCGACAGCATACTTGAAAGGGATTCCGAACTTTTAAAACAGGCAGCTCCCGTTTCGCAGGACGAAGCGCTCGACAAAGCGGTTGAGTTTACGGGTTTAGATAAAAATTATCTGAAATATTCGGGTGACGCTCAGGGCAGAATTCCGTCATATCTTTTTGTCAATGACAGTTTCACGGTTGCCGTGTCGAAAAACGGCGGATATATAGTCTATATACTCGGCTCATCCTTTGCAGGTGAGGAAAAAATCGGAATTGAAGAAGCGATTGAAAATGCAAGGGCGTTTCTTGAAAGCAGGGGATATCTCTATATGGAGGACAACTACTATTCCGTAAATGACGGCATAGCCACAATAAACTTTGCTTCGGTTGAAAACGGAGTTACCTGCTATGCTGACTTGATTAAGGTCAGCATAAGTCTTGAAACAGGTAATGTTATAAGTCTTGATGCTTCGGGATTTATTATGAATCATATTCAGAGAAACTTTGATGAGCCTGCCGTTTCCGAGCATGAGGCAAGGCAGAAATTAAGTCCTCTTTTAAAGGAAATTTCCTGCAAGAGAGCTATGATTCCGACAGATTTTGCCACCGAGCAGGACACATATGAATTTCGCTGTGTAAATAACAGCGGACAGGAATTTCTGGTTTATATTGACACACAGACGGGCATGGAGGACAACATTCTGATTCTTCTTCACGCAGACGGCGGAATTCTTACAAAATAATAATAAAAACAGTATTTCGGGTTAAAATAAATATGTCCGAAAAGAAAGGAGAAAGCTATGAAAAAGAGTATAAT
>JAEEGL014741318.1_pt1 | contig 11748 bp, 7 predicted proteins | sample 9134231 | NCBI WGS metagenome assembly JAEEGL01 (sample SAMN16246548, study PRJNA631951) | gut metagenome | biome: gut microbiome; feature: rumen; material: fiber-attached | host: Bos | place: Iran: Karaj | collected 2018-10
CTACGGTACAAAGATCATAGAACGCAGAAAAAAATTCACAGAGCAGCTTAATGAAATAATATATTCCATTCATCAGAATATTTCCGGTGGCAAGGAAGAAATAAAAATAGTATATGCCCCCTTCTCTACTTCAGCAGAGTTTGAAGATAAATTAAAAAGAAATGTTGAGAAGGACATAAAGTACAAAAATACAACAGTTGGTCCCCACAGGGATGATTTCATTTTCTATACAAATGATGTGGATGTAAGAGTCTACGGATCCCAGGGACAGCAGCGTACCGCCGCGCTTTCCCTAAAGCTTGCAGAGATAGAACTGGTAAAAAAGATAACAAAAGAAAATCCGGTGCTCTTACTTGATGATGTTTTATCAGAGCTTGACAGCAACAGACAAAACCACCTGCTGAACAGTATCGGAGATACACAGACAGTTATCACCTGCACGGGACTTGATGATTTCGTAAACAACCGTTTCGAATACGACAAAGTATATAAAGTAACCGAAGGTACAGTACAGAGCGAAAACTAAAGACAGGGTGACGTTTCTCCTGTCTTACTGAAAGCACAATAACTGAACTTGTTTACTACATAAAGAAAGAAAAGGGTAAAAAAATGAGCGAAGAGATCAGAGACGAAGGAAGAGATATTCTTGAAAGCCTTAACAGGACTCAGTTTGACCAGATGTCAGGCAATAACGAAAGTGCTGAAAAATCTCAGTCCGAACTGACAGAGGAATTAAAGGAAAAAGAAAATGCTGAAGAAATCGAGAGAGAGCATGTCACTGAGGAATACGGTGCTGACCAGATTCAGATACTTGAAGGACTGGAGGCTGTAAGGAAGCGTCCCGGTATGTATATTGGTACTACTTCCCTTCGCGGTCTTCATCACCTGGTTTATGAGATTGTAGATAATTCAGTTGATGAAGCTCTGGCAGGATACTGTAAAAATATTTATGTAGATATAAATCCAGGAAACTATATTACAGTTACCGATGACGGACGTGGTATCCCTGTAGGCATAAATCAGAAAGCCGGACTTCCTGCGGTAGAGGTTGTATTTACTATGCTTCATGCCGGCGGAAAATTCGGCGGTGGCGGATACAAGGTATCAGGCGGACTTCATGGTGTAGGTGCATCCGTTGTTAATGCACTTTCTACCTGGCTTGAAGTTGATATCTATCATGAAGGAAAGATTTATAATCAGCGTTATGAAAGAGGAAAAGTCTGCTACTCTCTCAAAGTAGTCGGAAAATGTGAAGATGGAAAGACCGGTACAAAGGTAACTTTCCAGCCGGATCCTGAGATTTTTGAGGACACTGTTTTTGATTATGATACATTAAAGCAGCGCTTCAGGGAGATGGCATTCCTTACCAAAGGACTGCGCATAATACTTACGGATAAACGTGACGATGCCGGAGACCGCATAGACGAATTTTATTATGAGGGCGGTATAAAGGAATTCGTTAAGTATCTCAACGAAAATAAGACCGCATTATATGAAAATATCCTTTATTTCGAAGGAACAAGAAATGATGTATATGTCGAAGTAGCTATGCAGCATAATGATGGCTACAACGAGATGGTATATGGATATGTAAATAATATCAATACACCTGAAGGCGGCATGCATGTCGATGGTTACAAGCGTGCCATTACCAGGATACTCAATGACTATGGCAAAAAGAATAAGCTGATAAAAGACAATGAGCCGAACCTTACCGGTGAAGATGTACGTGAAGGCCTGACAGCTATCATATCCGTTAAGATAGAAGATCCCCAGTTTGAAGGTCAGACAAAACAGAAGCTGGGTAATTCCATTGCAAGTACTGCTGTTAACAGCATTGTCAGTGAACAGCTTACATATTTCCTCGAGCAGAATCCTAATGTGGCAAAGCTTATCATAGATAAGTCGCTGACAGCACAGCGAGCAAGGGAGGCTGCCAAGAAAGCAAGGGATCTTACCAGAAGAAAGACTGCACTCGATGGTGCTGCCCTTCCCGGTAAGCTTGCCGACTGTTCCGACAGAAATCCTGAAAACTGTGAGATATATATAGTCGAGGGAGATTCCGCCGGCGGCTCCGCAAAGAGTGCCAGATCAAGAGCAACCCAGGCTATCCTTCCCCTTCGTGGAAAGATCCTTAATGTGGAAAAAGCAAGGCTCGATAAGATACTGGGTAATGCTGAGATAAAAGCTATGATCACAGCATTCGGTACAGGTATACATGAAGACTTTGATATTTCAAAACTTCGTTACAATAAGATAATCATCATGACTGATGCCGATGTAGATGGTGCGCATATTGCTACGCTTATGCTTACTTTCCTATATCGTTTCATGCCGGAGCTTATCAAGCAGGGACATGTATTCCTTGCACAGCCTCCTCTCTATAAATTAGAGAAAAACAAAAAGGTATGGTATGCATATTCGGATGATGAGCTTGCACAGATATTGAACGAAGTGGGCCGCGACCAGAATAATAAGATACAGCGCTATAAAGGACTTGGTGAAATGGATGCCGAGCAGCTCTGGGAGACAACTATGGATCCCGAACGCCGCATACTACTCCGAGTCAACATGAATGAAGATGCTGAAACAGAACTCGACATGACCTTCACTACCCTTATGGGTGACAAGGTAGAGCCTCGCCGTGACTTCATCGAAGCTAATGCCAAGTATGTACAGAACCTGGATATCTGACAAATATACAAGACAGCAGGTCGGTTCTTATGTCTTATGTATTTGATATATTGTTACAATAACAGTATAACAACTAAATGAATAAATAAGATAGAAGAACCGTACCTTCTTCTTACAGTAAAAAGGAGGATAAAAATGAAGAAAAGACTCGTATCGTTACTTCTTGCAATGACAATGGTGACTACGGTAGTTACCGGCTGTAAGAATGATGTACCGCCTGCTGGGGAAGGTACAGTATCAGAAAATGTTGAAGAACAGGGAACTGAAGCTGCTACTGAAGCAACAGAAGCAAGTGTTGAAGATAATACGGAGGTACTGGATATTTCTGATGATGCAGTACTTAAGGATCTTCCTACTGAATGGGACATGACAGAGCTTTATGCGGATGAAGATGCTTTTGAAGCAGATATGAAGCGTGTAGAGGAACTTATTCCTGAAATAGAAAAGCTCAAGGGAACTCTTAATTCTGCGGATGGAATACTGAATGACTTGGAAAATCCGGAGTTAAATGAGATTAATGCTATATGGAACAAGTCCGGAATGTATGTTACATTTTTAAGTTCACTTGATCCTACAGATCCCTGGGCAAGTAAAGCAAATGCAAGATATAATGAAGTTTTCCAGAAGGTGATGCTTGCGTATTCATTCGAAGAGCCGGAGATAATGGCTATTCCATTTGAAGAAAGAATAAAGATTTTTTCAGATGAACGCTTAGCTCCTTACACATACAGGATGAAGAATTATACAGACCCGGATTATGTTTGTCTCGGAGAGGAAGCAAGTATGGTTGCAACTCTTTTGGGTTCGGCAGTAAATAACAGTGATACGCATGATACATTCGATTATGTAGAAGTTCCAAAGCCTACATTTACATATCCTGACGGAACAGAGGGTGTTTATTCGGATGCTGTTTATTCAAATGTTATTCAGAGCAGTGAGTATGATCATGAATTCCGCAAGGAGTTATATACTCTCCGTAATTCCATGAGACAGCCTTATGCATATACATATGCTTCCCTTCTGGAAGGACAGATGCGCCTTTACTGGGCAAACGCTCAGATATACGGTTATGATTCAACACTTGAGGCTGCTCTTGATTCATCAGATGTAGAGCCTGAAGTTTATGACAAGATCATTGAGTTTTCACATGACCTGCTTCCTAAGGTATATGAATATTATGATGCAAAGAAGAAGATTCTTGGGCTTGAAGATGAGATGATGCTTTGTGACCTTAATCTTCCGGTTACTGATTACAAGCCTAAAAAGGTTACTTATGAGTATGCTGTAAATATCGGAAGAGAGGGAATTTCTGCGTGGGGTGATGAATATCTCAAAACTTTCGATATGATAATAACAAGTCCCCATATAGATGTATATCCTTCGGATACCAAGCAGACCGGTGCTTATGAAACGCTTCAGGGTAACGAAACAACTCCGTTTATCATGTATAACTTTGACGGTACGGAAACTTATACATCTACCATCGTGCATGAAATGGGACATGCCGTATACTCAGAGCTTTCTGCAGAAAACCAGAATCTGTTTAATAACAACCCTGGTATCTTCACACAGGAAGTTGCCTCTACTGCTAACGAGATAATGTTCCATGAATATATGATTGAAAACGCACAGACAAAGGAAGAAAAGCTGTACTGGATGGATCAGGAAATCAACCTGTTCTTAAGTACAATCCTTAGGCAGTGCATGTATTCTGAATTTGAGGACTACTGCTATAAGACTATTGAAAACGGCGGTGCCCTTGATGCTGAAGAAATGGCAGCAAAATGGATAGAACTTGAGGAACTGTACTATGGTGAAGGAATGACTATTCCAGAAGATTCAGGTATAGACTGGGCAAGGATTCCCCATATGTATTACGACTACTATGTGTATAAATATGCTACATCCATTACCTATGCTGCATCCATCTGCAACCAGGTGGATGAAAAGGGCCAGGATGAGATTGATGCATATATGGAATTCCTGAAGGCAGGAAATAGCGCATCTCCTTCAGAGCTTTTATCAATTGCAGGCGTTGATCCTATGGATGATGCGACATATGATGAGGCACAGGTTCTTATTGAAAACCTTATCGATGAGTTTGTAGAGACTGCCAAAGAACAGTAAATTATAGGTAAGACAGGGTGATGGTTCTTCTGTCTTATGTGAGTGATATATTGTTACAGTAACAGTATAACAAGAAAAAGAGGAAATAAAAATGGATGACAAAGTTTTTGACAAGATCCAGGAAGTAGACATGAAACAGACCATGGAGAAGTATTATATTGATTACGCCATGAGCGTAATCGCTTCCCGTGCCCTGCCGGATGTGCGTGACGGACTTAAGCCCGTACAGCGCCGTATACTCTACTCCATGATAGAGCTTCACAACGAGCCGGATAAGCCGCACCGTAAGTGTGCCCGTATCGTCGGTGATACTATGGGTAAATATCACCCTCACGGTGACTCTTCCATATACGGTGCTTTGGTAAACATGGCACAGGAATGGAATCTCCGCTATCCTCTTGTTGACGGTCACGGTAATTTCGGATCAGTGGATGGCGACGGCGCAGCCGCAATGCGATACACGGAAGCAAGACTTTCCAAGATGTCCATGGAGATGCTGCGTGATATCGGAAAGGATACAGTTGACTTTGTCCCCAACTTTGATGAGACTGAGACAGAGCCTACGGTACTTCCAAGCAGATTTCCTAATCTCCTGGTTAACGGTACTACGGGTATCGCAGTCGGTATGGCAACAAACATACCCCCTCACAATTTAAGGGAGATCATCGGTGCAGTCGTAAAGATCATTGACAACCGCATAGAAGAAGGAAGGGAAACTTCCATTGATGAGCTTATGTCCATAGTTCATGGACCTGACTTTCCTACCGGTGCACAGATCCTCGGTACAAGGGGCATAAAGGAAGCATACCGCACAGGACGCGGCAAGATCCTTGTGCGCGGAGTTTCGAATATTGAGACTCTTCCAAACGGCAAGACTCAGATCATAGTTACGGAATTGCCTTACATGGTAAACAAGGCAAATATGATCAAGAAGATAGCTGATCTCGTAAGGGATAAGAAGATAGACGGCATCACCGCTATCCGTGATGAGTCCAGCCGTGAAGGTACGCGTGTTGTCATCGAGGTCAGAAAAGATGTCAATGCAAATATTGTTCTGAAAAAGCTTTACAAGCACACCGACATGCAGACTACTTTCGGTGTGATCAGTCTCGCTCTTATTGATAACCAGCCCAAGGTAATGAATCTTCTTGAGCTCCTTACCTATTACTTAAAGCATCAGGAGGATGTGGTTACCAGAAGAACCAAATACGATCTTAATAAAGCCGAGGAAAGAGACCACATATTACAGGGTCTGCTCATTGCGCTTGATAATATCGATGAAGTGATCAGCATCATCCGCGGCAGCCAGAATACACAGGAAGCAAAAACAAAGCTCATGGAAAGATTCGGTCTTTCCGAAGCCCAGTCCAATGCGATTGTCGAGATGCGTCTGAGAGCTCTTACCGGTCTGGAAAGAGCAAAGCTTGAGGATGAGCATGCTCAGCTGGTTAAGCTTATCGCTGAACTCAAGGCGATCCTTGCGGATGAAAAGCTTTTACTCGGTGTCATCAAGACAGAGATCACACAGATAGCTGAAAAATTCGGTGATGACAGAAGGACAGCCATTACCTATGACGATTCAGAGATCCGTGATGAGGAGCTTGTACCACTTGAAAATACAGTTCTTGCCATGACCAGTCTCGGATACATCAAGAGAATGACTGTGGATAATTTCCGTACTCAGGGCCGTGGCGGCAAGGGCATCAAGGGAATGACCACTATCGATAATGATTTTATAGAAGACCTTCTCATGACCTCTACCCATAATCATATCATGTTCTTCACCAACAGGGGTCGTGCATATATGCTGAAGGCATACGAGATACCTGAGGCAGGAAGGACTGCGAGAGGTACTGCGATCATCAACCTCCTCCAGCTTCAGCCTGAAGAAAAGATCTCGGCCGTCATCCCAATCGAGAAATTCGAAGAAGGCAAAAATCTTTTCATGGTCACGAGAAAAGGTATCGTAAAGAAGACCTCCATAATGGATTTTGCCAATATAAGGAAGAACGGTCTGATTGCCATCAACCTTCGTGAAGATGATGAACTCATAGAAGTAAAGCAGACAGATGAAAATACTCACATTTTCCTCGTTACCAAGAAAGGTATGTGTATCCGTTTCCTTGAGACTGATGTAAGATGCTTAGGCCGTGATACCATGGGCGTCAAAGGCATGGAGCTTAACGACGACGATGAGATAGTCGGAATGCAGCTTGACCATCAGGGTGATTCACTTCTCATAGTTTCCGAAAACGGCATCGGCAAGCGTTCCGAGCTGCAAGAATTCAGAATGCAGAAGCGTGGCGGCAAGGGCCTTAAGTGTTACAAGATCACCGAAAAGACTGGTGATGTAGTCGGTGTAAAAGCCGTAACCGATGATCACGAGATAATGATGATCACCACCGGCGGCATCATCATCCAGGTAAGCATGAGCGAGATACCTGTCCACAGCCGTATCACATCCGGTGTAAAGATGATGAATGTGGCAGAAGGCGTAAAGGTAGCCCGCATCGCCAAAGTCCGTGAAAAGATAGAGGATGCGGAACAGACCGTCCCTGTATCAGACGAGTCCGGTGAATATCCCGACTCCGACTCTTCCGATGAATTTTCGGATGCAGATGAATTAGATGATGTTGACGATATCGATTCTGCTCCTTCAGAATCTGAAGAATCGGGTGAAGGCACAGATAACAACTAAGTTTTTGCATAGCGTTGTCTGTGTGCATTATACGAGATCTGTGTATCTCACCCACCGTATAGCCTCTGCTATCGGTGGGTGAACTAAAACTAACAAAAAGACTACATATAGTACTAAAGTACCCTATTTAAACCACATATTCATATTTACATAAGTAGCAAAAAAACATATAATTAATAGGCAAATTTTAACACATTCGTATTTGGGAGGTCAGGGATGTTCGACTTAATTATTCCTTTTCTGATTTGTTTTCCTTTCCTGATAGCAGTGATCCTTCTCTGCTGCGGAAAGAGCAAATTCGGAAACATTGTTTCGTATCTGGGAGCCGTTGTCATAATGATCGCATCGGTTGCCTTTTTCGTCTATAAGGGAGTGAGCGGAGGCTTCGCTTTCGGACAGGGAATGTACGTAAATACGGAGATTGCGGATTACGTCATTCTCGCCGGAGAGATCCTTATAGTCCTTGTTGTTACATTCCTGAGCTTTAAGTATAAGAGATACTGGGTAAGCCTTCTTTCCATTCTTCCTACGGCAGCGATCATCTTCCAGGAAGAGACGGCAGCTCATGAAGAAATCGAGCATATTTACATTGACAAGCTTGCACTGCTTATGATCATTCTCGTAGGCGTTGTGGGAAGCCTTATTATTATGTATGCAGTCGGATATATGGAAGGTTATCATAACCATCATAAAGAAGTGCAGGACAGAAGAAATTATTTCCTTGCACTTCTCTTTATGTTCATGGGTGCCATGTTCGGATTCGTGACATGTGCAAGCCTTATCTGGCTGGTATTCTTCTGGGAGTGCACCAGCGTATGTTCCTTCCTTCTTATCGGATATACCAGAACGGAAGAAGCAGTCGAAAATTCCTTCAGGGCACTGTGGATGAACCTTTTAGGCGGCGCCGCACTGGTTGTTGGAATAATCGCTTTCTATAATTATGTATATCCTACTCTTTCCTTCAGGACTTTCCTGATGGTAATACCTCAGATGACATCATTCCTGGGTGCAGTCGGTATGCTTCCCGTATTCCTTATGGCTTTTGCGGCTCTTACAAAATCCGCACAGCTTCCTTTTTCAACCTGGCTTCTCGGTGCGATGGTTGCACCTACACCTTCCTCTACCCTGCTCCACTCAGCAACCATGGTAAAGGCAGGAATTTATATTCTTATCAGGCTGGCACCTCTTATGGCCGGAACTCCTGTAGGAACATTCATTGCATTTATCGGCGGATTTACCTTTATTGCCGCATCCCTTATGGCTGTGTCACAGACTGATGCAAAGAAGATACTTGCTATGTCTACTATTTCAAACCTTGGTCTTATGACTGCCTGCGCAGGTGTAGGTACTGCAGAGACAACATGGGCCTGCATATTCCTGCTTCTTTTCCACGCAGTGTCCAAGTCACTGCTCTTCCAGGTAGTCGGTGCTACGGAGAATTCACTTCACAGTCGTGATGTTGAGGATTTCCATGGACTGCTTTACATGCTGCCCAAGCATGCAATGTTTATGTTCATCGGTATCACGGGTATGTTCCTTGCACCTTTCGGTATGCTGATCGCAAAGTGGTCGGCACTTAAGGGAATGGTAGACGGAAAGCACATCCTGCTCATACTCTTCATAGTATTCGGCAGTGCCGTTACGTCACTTTACTGGTGCAAGTGGATGGGCAAGCTTATAGCTCATCCTCATAAAGAAAAGAAGGTTAAGGATGTTACTCATGCCGGAGAAATGCTTTCCTTCTGGATACACGGACTGGCAATGATACTTCTCTGTGTATTCCTTCCGGTTGTTTCCATTTACTTTGTGGATCCCATTATCGCAGGCAGCGACATGTTCAATGCTAACGGCGCAGCCATTCCGGCATCCACTATGTACATACTGATCACCATACTTATGCTGGTTTTCATCGTGCCCCTGGTACTTTATGCAAGCGGCAAGAACGACCACTCTACCGAAAAGCTCGCATACATGGGCGGTATCAATACCGGAAAGAATAATGGTTTCGTTGATTTCATGGGTGAGGAAAAGACACTTATGATGTCAAATTACTATTTTGATAAAATGCTCAGCATTGAGAAGCTGATGAAGCCCGCACAGGTGGTTGCACTTGTTGCATTGCTTATCATACTCGGCATGCTTGGCGGATATTCTATAGGAGGTATGTTCTGATGATAAGCGGAAAACTGATCTCAGCAATTTGCTACGTATTATTTGCACCGCTGATCGGCGGTCTGATCGATGGTATAGGGAGAAAGATTTCTGCAAGGATGCAGAGACGTGTGGGACCTCCCCTTCTCCAGCCCTTTTATGACCTGGGCAAGCTCCTTCATAAGGATCCCGTCCATGTGGCACCTTCACAGAATTTCTTTATGATGTCATACCTCTTCTTTATAGTAATGACCGGAGGCATGATGTTCCTGGGTATGGATATACTGATGTGTATGTTCGTGCTTTCAACTGCTGTAATGTTCCTTTACTTTGCAGCTGTTGTTACAGGCTCACACTATTCTTCCATCGGTGCATCCAGAGAGCTGCTCCAGATGGTTGCATATGAGCCCTGCGTACTTCTTACATGTGTAGCCTTTTATCTGGTAAGGGGCAGCTTTGAGACAGCAGAGATAATCAAGGGAGATATAAGCCCTATCGTTTATCTTCCCGGTGTGTTTGTAGCATTCATATTCATACTTACCATAAAGATGAGGAAGTCACCTTTCGATATCAGTACCTCCCACCATCCTAACCAGGAGATAGTAAAAGGTATTACCTCCGAGATAGGTTCAAGGAATTTCGGTATATACACTCTTGCTGAGTGGTACGAGACCGTATTTCTCCTCGGAATGGTTGCACTGTTCATCATTAACAGCAATCCCTGGAGCATACTTGCGGCAGTAGCAGTGATTGCACTTGTATACTTCCTTGAGATCCTGATAGACAATACTTCTGCCCGTGTTAAGTCAGATGTTATGATCAAGGTTTCATGGGCTGTAACTTTGGTAGCTGCAGGTTTCAATATACTTGTACTGATCTTTTTCTTAGGATAAAGGGAGCGTATGAAAGAAATGCTCGATAGCATTTCTTTCAACCGAACATAGCCACCGCAAACGGCGTCTATGTTCCATATCGCATCAGAGAATTTGCCTTCGCAAATTCTCTTCGCGGAGCCGCTAAAGCGGCAATAAGGAGGTAATATGTATAAAATCACAAGATCACCCTGGGTAATGCATTATGACGGATCCAGCTGCAACGGCTGTGATATAGAGGTACTTGCCTGCCTGACACCCGTCTATGATGCAGAAAGATTCGGAATCATAAATACCGGCGATCCCCTGCAGGCAGATATCCTGCTGATAACCGGAGGCATAAATACACAGAACGCACCTGTAGTAAAGCAGCTTTACGATCAGATGGCAGATCCGAAGGTCGTGGTTGCGGTAGGCGTATGTGCCTGCACCGGCGGCGTTTTCAAGGACTGCTATAACATACTCGGCGGAGCTGACCAGGTAATCCCCGTTGATGTGTATGTTCCCGGCTGTGCCGCAAGGCCTCAGGCTATAATCGACGGTATAGTAAAGGGTATAGGAGTATTCCAGGAAAGACTGGAAAAGATGGAAAAGGGAGAGTCCCTTACTGATAATAAGAAAGCAGAAGAGACTGCGGAAAGTGAGGATAAGTAATGACGGCAACAGAAGGAAAAAACGAGATCATTGCTATTGAGCCCGGTGAACTTTCCGTAAAGGCAATGGAAATGAAGAGCAAAGGCCTGCGTCTTTCACAGGCTTGTGCTGCATGGCTCAGGAAGGAAGAAAAGCTGGAGCTCAGCTATTCATTTGTAGATGACGAGACCTATGATATGTTCAATGTCCGCATTTCCCTGGACAATGACAAGAGGGATACGGAGATCGCAAGTATTTCGGACATCTTCCCCTATGCTGCATTCTATGAGAATGAGATGAGGGAGCTTTTCGGAGCAAACATTAAGGTCATTAACCTTGATCTTCATAATAAACTTTACAGGATTGAAGAAGAGACACCTTTCGTTCCTAAGAAGGAGGGCCAAAACTAATGGGTAAAAGAAGCGTAATTCCTTACGGACCACAGCATCCGGTTCTTCCGGAGCCTATACATCTGGACCTCGTACTGGAGGATGAAAAGATCGTTGATGTTCTTCCTTCTATCGGTTTCATACACAGAGGTCTGGAGAAGCTTACAGAAAAAAGAGATTTCAA
>JAEEGL017242226.1_pt1 | contig 11748 bp, 11 predicted proteins | sample 9134231 | NCBI WGS metagenome assembly JAEEGL01 (sample SAMN16246548, study PRJNA631951) | gut metagenome | biome: gut microbiome; feature: rumen; material: fiber-attached | host: Bos | place: Iran: Karaj | collected 2018-10
GCTAAGGGCGCTATCGATCCTGACTTCGCTACACAGACATACGACGAGTATATTGCTAAGCTTTCTACAGGTCGTGTACTTGGTCTCTGCGATCAGTATTGGGATTTCGCTTACAGCATCATGGGACCCTTCTCTTCACCTCTTGAGGCTACAGATGGTTCTACATTCCGTCTCGACGAGATCGGCTGCGACTATGTTCCTCTCGGACTCGTTGCTAAGGCTGGCATGAAGCAGCAGTGGCACTCTTATGATGACGAGCTCAACCAGTCTTCCGGTTGTGCAGTTACAACAAGCTGTGAGGATCCGGATCTCGCATTCGCATTCTTAAGCGCACTCCTCGATCAGGACATCCACGATCTCCGTTTCTGGGGTATCGAAGGTGTTGACTATCTCGTAGACGAGAATGGTCTTTACTACAGAACAGAAGAGATGAGAGAGAACTGGAAGAGCGACAGCTACAAGGCTAAGCATTCCTGCGAATACTCATACTGCCCTCAGTGGGCCGGCATGAGCAGGGACGGTATCAACCGCATGCAGCCCGGCGAGCAGCCTTCAGAGTTCGTCGAAGGTCTCGCAGCACCTCTTAGAAAGTGCTTCGATGCTTACGGCGTAGGTACATATTCTGAGTTCCTCGGATCTGAGATCGTCGTAAATACTCCTTGGTATCCTCTCTGGTCATGGTCTAACAACATCAGCTCTGACACTCCTGGCGGAGTTGCTTGGAAGAACATGGGTGAGTGCAAGCACCTCTGGCTCCCTACAGTCGTTATGAGTAAGGACTTCGAGTCAGATTGGGAAGCTTACCAGAAGGCATATGCTGAGTGCAATCCTCAGGACTTCCTTGACGAGGCTCAGGCTGCAGTCAACGAGAGACTTGAGACAGCTAAGTCATTCGGTTGGACAGCTCCCGCTTGATCAAAAGCAGGTTAGATAGTTAATCGATGTGGTGGCAGCCATGGCAATCAAACTATGGTTGCCACCATTTATAATAGGAGAGGCTAAACATGGAAAATTCGACTTCTTTATCAAAGAAAAAGAAACAAAAAGAAATCGATATCAATAAGCCGCAGCTCACTGTCAAGGAATTAAAGAGACAGTGGATCCTTGTGGTTATTTCTGCCGTATATGTTATATACGGAATCGTATTTTATTATCTGCCTCTAGCAGGCTGGATTATTGCCTTCCAGGACTTCAAGTATGCCAAGGGTATCGGCGGTTCAAAGTGGGTCGGTCTCGGCAAATTCAAATTCCTGTTCAGTGATAACAAATTCCTCATGGTTATTAGAAACACATTTGCAATGGGTGTGCTTAATCTCGTATTCAGCACAGTCGTAGCAATTGCGTTTGCTATTCTTTTAAATGAAGTTAAAAACAAGTATTTTAAGAAGTCTATCCAGACAATTTCATACTTGCCACACTTCCTTTCATGGATCATCGTTGTTGCTATCGTAAGTGATGCTCTTTCATCAACAGGTATCATCAATGAGCTCCTCATGAAAGTAGGTATATTAAAAACTCCATACGCATTCAGGGCTGACCCGAAGCTGTTCTGGGGTATCGTAACATGCAGCCATCTTTGGAAAGAGACAGGCTGGAACGCTATCATTTATCTTGCGGCAATTACTTCGATCGATCCCTGCCTTTATGAGTCAGCTTCAATCGACGGAGCAGGACGTTTCCAGAAGATGCGTTATGTAACTCTTCCCGGACTCCGTCCTACTATCATGATCCTCTTGCTCATGAACATCGGTAACGTTCTTAATGCAGGATTCGAGCTCCAGTACTTGCTCACAAACGGTCTTGTTCAGAATGTTTCAAGAACGATCGACATTTATATCCTCGACTGGGCACTCGATGCTCGTAACTTAGACTACTCTCTCGGTACTGCTGCCGGTATTTTCAAGACAGTCGTATCAATGACGTTCATAGTTGGTTCCAACTATATCGCCAAAAAGAGAGGCGACGAGCGTCTGTTCTGATGGAAGGAGGAAATATTCATGGCAGAACTTGAATTAAAAGTAAAACACAGGAAAAAGATGGCCAGAGAGGATCTCATCTTTACGATCTTCAATACAGCATTGCTGATATTGTTTGCGATCATAACTTTGTATCCGGTTCTTAACACTCTGGCTTATTCCTTCAACGATGGTAATGACGCCGTAAGAGGAGGAATCCATCTCCTTCCCCGTAAGTGGTCGTTGAGAAGCTATGAGGAGATCCTGTTCAAGAGACCCGGTATCCGCGTTGGTGCGAAGATCACGGTTCTCAGAACGATCGTAGGTACTGTTTCGGCTTTGGCAGCAAATGCTTTGCTCTCTTTTATCCTCAGCCGTAAGAAGTTCCTGTTCAAATCCGGCTTATCACTTTTCTGGATCATTACGATGTATGCTCAGGCAGGTATGATCCCTGTATTGATCCTTTACAGATATCTCCACCTGACATCTACTTTCTGGGTATATGTTGTTCCCGGCATGGTAGCTGCATTTAACGTAATGGTTATGAGAACCTACATGGCAGGTATTCCTGATTCACTTGAAGAAGCAGCACAGCTTGAGGGTGCAGGTTACATGAGAGTATTCTGGAGTATCGTTACTCCGCTCTGTAAACCGGTTTATGCAACCATCGCTCTGTTCGTTGCTGTTTATCACTGGAACGCATGGTTCGACGCAATGCTGTACAACAGATTCGATCCTCAGTATACAACGTTGCAGTACGAGCTTATGAAACTCCTCGACTCAGTATCAGCTAATACCGGCACACAGTCAGCGGCACAGATGTCATCAGCTGCACAGAAGACGCTCACGCCTATCACGGTAAGAGCCGCAGCTTCAATAGCAACAATGGCACCTATCATCGCTTTGTATCCGTTCCTTCAGAGATACTTCGTTACGGGTCTTACGATCGGTGGCGTTAAGGAATGATACTTCATTCTTATTTGAGTGAATAACAGACTGCCTTGATCTCAGGATCAGGGCAGTTTTCACTTAAAACAAAATGTTTTCACTGAGAAAGAAAAGGGATTTTGGGGATATTATGTTGTAGAATGTATAAGCGTATTTTCAGGAAAGCTTTGATGTGCGCATTCTATATAATAGTGAAAAAAACAAACAGGTGTTGAATATATAATGAACTTCTTAAAACCAGACAGTCCGGTAATGAATCTTCTGAGTACGATAGCGGATCTCATCGTTCTCAATCTGCTCTTTGTAATATGCAGTTTGCCGGTCATCACATTCGGTGCAGCTTATTCGGCAAAGTATTATGTCGCCATGAAGATCGTAAGGGGAGAAGACAACGGCGTGATCGTCCCTTTCTTCAAAGCTTTTATCCGTAACTTCAAGCAGTCAACTGCAGTATGGTTAATAATGATCGTTGCCATTGCACTGATTACCCTGGATTGGCGCTGGATCTCATATAACGGCTGGGCAAATACTGCCCTGCCCTACAAGATAGGCATAATCGCATTCAGTATCGTTGTTGCACTTATGACGATCACGATCTTCCCGACGATCGCAAGATATGAGATGAAGACGGCTGAACTGTTTAAGGCAGCACTGATATTTTCGATCATTAAGTTTATACCTCTGATACTTATACTTGCTCTGATGGTCGGTTCTGTGATCGCATGCATATGGTATGCACAGTGGTTCCCGCTGATCTATGTATTCTGTTCGACCACGATCACATATTTCCTTTGCGTGGTATTTATCAAACAGTTCGATAAGCTCGAAAAGAGCCAGGCTGAAAAACTCAAGGCATTGAAGGAATCGGTTGAGATCAATCCCGAGAAGGATGCAGTCGGCAATATTTCCTTAGCCGGAGCCAAAAAGGACGTTAAGAAACTGGAAGAAAAGTTAAATGAACCTGTCGTGACAGAGGAAGTTACCGGCAACAGACTTACCAGATTTATAAAGACAGAGAGAAAGAAACTTAAAAAACTCGATTCCAAGGATAAGCTGATATATTTGGCACAGTACTACCTTCCGGTAACAGTTCTTATCCTTCTCTTTATAGTGGCTGTAGTATGGTATGGAACAGACGTATATAAGTCCAAGATGAGAGTGTTGGGCGGAGGTCTTATCAATTGTGCGATAACTGAAGAAGGGCGTGATTACGCGACCAAAGGATTCCTTTCCTGGGGCGGATATAAGAAAAACAGAACGGCTATGCTCGTTGACTCCGATTTCAGTTATGATACACAGTCTGAATTTGATGATAAGTATCTTGAAGTTGCATTCAGAGCTTCGATAGTTACAGGCACGTACGATTACATGATCGTAAGGGAAGATGCGATCTATAACTATGCCACTACGGATTACTTCATGGATCTGAACTCAATCCTGAACATGGATAACTTCACTGAGGATGATTTCTATTACTATGTAATGACGGATGAAGAGAAAGCAAGAGAGGCCCAGGGATTCTCGCTTAATGATCTGTTAAATATCGGAAGTGAGGACAGCGATGAGCCTGCGCCGGTTGCGCTGAAGCTGACTGATGATATAGAGAATAAACTCGGGCTCGATGAACAATACACATATTATCTTGCGTTTACCAATCCGATCAGTTTAAAGCCCAACAGCGATTATACAAAGTTTGTTGAGTATCTCTTCGGTAAGTGTTGACATTCGCCGAGCGCCCTAATATAATTTTCAGGTTATATTAAAATTGTCTTACTATGCGCTGCCGCCAGAAACGCGGGTGTGCAACTGAAAGAAAAGCAATTTCGGAGGATTATATTATGGCAAAGATGACTTTTCAGCCTAAGAAGAGACAGAGAGCTAAGGTTCACGGCTTCAGAGCAAGAATGGAAACTGCAAACGGCCGTAAGGTTCTTGCAGCAAGAAGAGCCAAGGGCAGAAAGAGACTTGCGGTCTGATTTTTAAGACCGGGGTCGCATTCTCGTTTTGAAATCGGTAGCACTCAGATTCAATTTTGAATTCAACAGGGTTTACCGGTACGGAAGATTCGCAACCGGCAGATACCTGTCGGTTCACGTGCTTAAAAGACGGGAGGGAACCACCCAGAGCGGCTATAAAGTAGACTCCGCCTTGAGACGGACCGGATTTTGCGCAAACAAGAAAGAACTTGGTGCAGTCGGAAGAAACCGTGCAAGGCGCTTAATGAGAGAATCCTACAGATTGATAGAAGATAAACTTCCTGAAGGATATGATTATGTCTTTACTTTAAAAGCCAAAGGCGGCATTCCCGAATTCCGTGAATTAAGTACAGATATGGGGAAGTGTCTTGCAAGGCTTGATCTGTTAGATGGTGTATCCGCATGATTTCCAAAGCCGTAATATGGATGGTTCGCTGGTATCAAAAGCATATTTCTCCGCTTATGGGCCCTCACTGTAAGTATCAGCCGACATGTTCACAGTACATGATCGATGCGGTTACAAAATACGGTGTTATTAAGGGCGGTCTTATGGGAATATGGCGAATATTGAGATGCAACCCGTTTTCGAAGGGCGGATATGATCCCGTCAAATAAGCAAAGTATTTTTTCTAAAACAACCGGAGACTAGTAATGGGATTCACGACAATTCAGTTATTTTCAATTCTCGAACCGCTGTACGTTCTGTTCGGCTGGCTTACGAGAGTTTTGTTCAATTTCTTCGGTAATTATGGTCTTGCAATCATATTTCTTACCATAATCATCAGAGGAGCACTCATCCCTCTTAACGTCAGATCACAGAAGTCCATGCTTAAAATGCAGGCTTTGAGCGGTAAACAGGCTGAACTTCAGCGTATTTACGGTGATGATAAAGACGGATATCAGGAAGCAGTGATGAAGCTGCAGAAGGAGAACGGTGCAGGCGGTCTTTCAGGATGCCTTCTTCCTATTCTCCAGTTGGTCTTCATCTGGCCTATGTACCGTATCGTCAGCGGCCCCTTGATCTATCTTTCACAGGTCAGCAAAGAGAATATCTCTGCAATGATCGATCTCGGCGAGAGAATGGGTGAGGGCGGAATTTTAGGCGGAAGAGTTTCACCGGAGATACACATCGACCTCATCAAGGCTCTTAATGAGAATGCACAGTTCTTAAATGAGTGTATAGACAAGGGATTTATCAAGTTAAGTCAGATGATCGATCTTCACTTCCTGGGAATGGATCTTACGGTCACACCCGCATGGAATCCGAAGACGATAATATCCGATCCGAGGACTTATCTCCCGCTGCTTCTCATTCCGCTGATCGTTGTTGTTGTCAACGTCGTTACCATGCAGCTTTCAAAGATCATGAAACCCGGCTGGAAGGAAGAGGAAGAGGCTAAAAAGCGCGCAAAGATGAATCCTGCAAGAGCAGGCCAGGCCGGTGACGGCAAGGGCGGAGCCGAGGACTATACCCAGACCACAATGAAGATGATGAACTGGATGATGCCTATCCTTATGCTCGTTACGACATTTACAATGCCGGCTGCAATGGGACTTTACTGGATCATGTCAGGTCTTATGAGCATCATTACAAGTATCATCGTATATTTTATGTTCACCAAGCCTTATGAAGTGAAAAAGGCAGAGATTGAAGCTAAGAAGGATGCGGTATTCAAGAAGTCCGGCAAAGCTAAGCTCGCAGGAGCCGGAGAAGCAGACATTGACGTATCCGATAAGAAGAACGGCAAGAAAAAGAAGGATTAATTTTGGCTCGAAGGAGGCCTTGCAAATATGGAGAAGACAGTTATCAAGACAGGAAAAACAGTTGATGAAGCTATCGAGGCAGCTCTTTCCGAGCTCGGCTGTACAAAAGAACAGGCAACTATCGAAGTTGTTGAAGAAGGAACAGAAGGCGGTTTTTTAGGACTTGGAAGAAAAGACGCTGAGGTAAAAGTTACATTTGATTCTGAAGAAGCGGTTGAAGATACTGCTTCAGAAGATAACGGTGATGATACATATTACGGTGACGATGAGAGCTTTGAAGGCGATGCAGTAAGCGAAGCTGAAGATGCAGCAGCAAACTTTGTTGCTGAAGTCCTTTCCGGTATCGGTATTCACGGCAACATGGATTCTTACAGAGAAGATGATACGATCTTTATCTCTGTTACAGGTTCTGACTGCGGAGCTGCCATCGGACGCCACGGCGAGACACTTGAAGCAATCTCTTACATGACAAACCTCATTGCCAACAAGCACAGTGAGCAGAGAGTACATGTTTATCTTGATGTAGGCGGATACAGAAAGCACAGAGAGCAGGTCATCAAGGGCCTTGCAGATAAGGCTGTATCCAAAGTAAGACGTTCCGGACGCAAGGTCATCATGGAAGCCATGAGTCCTGCAGAAAGAAGGATCGTACATTCCTATCTTCAGGAAGTAAAAGGTGTTACGACACACAGCGAAGGCGTTGAGCCTAACAGATGTGTTGTTGTCACTCCCGATACAGACAAAAAGTAATTAACTTAAGACTGCTGTTTTAGCTTTTTCGCGGGCATTTTCAATGTATTCGTATGATAACGAACCTATATGCGCCTGCTCCACGCCGGCCGGAATATCAGGCATAGCGGTTATCCGTGTTTCGGGTAACGGCTGTGGAAAGCTTGCCGATAAATGCTCGGTTATCTTTAGAAGCAGCGGCGATTATAAATATCTTTCCGAACTTCCGGGTTATACATGCGCATTCGGATACGTAAAAGATCCTTCAAACGGTCTTAAAGTAGACGAAGTCATATTCACACGCTTTGAAGCACCGCATTCCTACACGGGTGAAGAGATGGTGGAGATATCTTCCCACGGTTCGGGAGCTGTTAAGCAGGAGATACTAAAGTGCCTTGGAATGTCGGGAATCAGGATGGCATACCCCGGTGAGTTTTCAAGACGCGCATTCATAAACGGCAAGATGAGTCTTGCTTCTGCTGAAGCGGTTATGGATGTCATCAATTCAGAGACTGAAAGACAGCTTGAAGCTGCAGGCAGCCTCATGTCGGGCAAACTCGCCGAAGAAATAGAATATATAGAGAAAAATCTATATGACCAGGCTGCAATGCTCGAGACATTTACGGAGTTTGAACCTGAAGATCCGGAAGAAGAGAATGCCAAGTTAGAAACTGTAAAAGACAACTTAAGTGATTGTCACGACAGGCTTTCTTCACTCTGCAAAGGTTACGGAAAGGGAAGGATCTTATCCGAAAGACTGCGTGTGGCTCTTTTAGGCCTTCCCAACAGCGGAAAGAGTACGCTTCTTAATACGCTTACCGGTTTTGACAGGGCCATTGTTACCGAGGTGGCCGGAACAACCAGAGATACCATTGAGGTTCAGATAAACATCAACGGTATTCCCGTGACCCTTATCGATACTGCCGGAATAAGGCAGACTGAAGATATAATCGAATCAATGGGTATAGGAAGGGCTATAGAAGCCGGCCGCGGAGCTGACATGATATTCTACATGATCCCGCCGGACATGACTTCTGAAGAAGCATACAGCGGCATTAAGGATATAATCGACGACTGTGAATCCGTGACAGCCGTTTTCTCGAAAAGTGATACGGGTGACAATCCCGAAAGAGAAAAGATCGAGACCGGACTTAAGACTTTGGGGATAAAGAATTTCATCTCGGTAAGTGCCGAAGAAGATCTCAACATCGATAAACTCGAGGATGCGATAATCGATTTCTATAATGAACTTGGCGGCGGTGCATCAGAGGGTCTTCTGATAACGAACAGCAGGCATTACACCAAATTCCTGAAGGCAACAAAAAAACTCTCACTCGCTTTGGATGCTCTCGATAACGGTCTGGGAACAGAAGTATGCGCTTCTGCTTTAAGAGCCTGTCTTGACGAGATCGGCGAGGTAACGGGCAAGACAGTCTCCGCAACTCTGGCTGACACGATCTTCTCAAGATTTTGCATAGGTAAATAAATGACTATCCGTGAAGCTTTAGACTTGGATACGAGTTTTGAAGCGGGAACATTTGATGTTGCCGTAATAGGGGCAGGTCATGCGGGATGTGAGGCTGCGCATGCATCTGCAAAACTCGGGTTAAATACCATCCTGTTCACACTGTCTTTAGACAGTCTGGCAAATCTTCCGTGCAATCCTTCTATCGGAGGAACTTCCAAGGGCCAGCTTGTAAGAGAGATCGATGCTCTGGGCGGCATTATGGGAATAATGGCGGATAAGTGCGCTGTCCAGATGAGAATGCTGAACAGATCCAAAGGTCCTGCTGTCTATTCTCCGAGAGCCCAGGAAGACAGGCAGATGTATTCAATGGAGATGCGTTACTACCTTGAGAATCTTCCTAACCTTACCCTTAAGCAGGCGCACATAACACAGCTCCTGACAGATGAAGAAGGCAATGTGGCCGGAGTTATGACTGAAGGCAAAGCCGTATACAGAACCTCTGCTGCCGTTATCTGTTCCGGTACATATATGGAAGCAAGGATAATAAGAGGTGAAATTATTACCGAAAGCGGACCTGACGGTCTTCCGAGATCTGTGGGGTTATCCGCATCACTCAGATCACTTGGTGTTCCGCTCCTTAGATTCAAGACGGGTACGCCCGTAAGGGTCAATTCCAATTCGATAGATTTTTCGCAAATGACTAGACAGGACGGGGAAGATGACATTCCGCCGTTTTCCTACAGAAATGAAATGGAAGGAAAGCTTCCGGCTCCTGTGTCCGAGCAGATACCGTGCTGGTCTATATGGACTACGGATGAGACACGCAAAGTTATAAGCGATAATATGGACAGATCTCCCCTTTACAGCGGAGAGATAAAAGGTGTCGGTCCGAGATACTGTCCGTCGATAGAAGATAAGTTCATGCGTTTTAAGGATAAGACGAGGCATCAGATCTTTGTCGAGCCCATGGGACGCCATACCAACGAGATGTATCTTCAGGGCTTTTCCACGAGTCTTCCCGAAGAGATTCAGGAGAAGATGGTCAAATCTTTGCCGGGACTTAAGGATGCGAAGATACAGAGGGCAGCCTATGCCATCGAATACGATCTGGTCGATCCTTTGTCAGTGAAGGCAAGTCTTGAATCAAAGATCGTTCCCGGATTATTTACCGCAGGACAGATAAACGGCTCTTCAGGATACGAGGAGGCCGCAGCCCAGGGAATAGTCGCAGGCATCAATGCCGCGATGAAGATCCTTGGTAAAGAGGCAGTCATCATTGACAGATCACAGGGATATATAGGCGTTCTAATAGATGATCTTGTGACCAAGGGAACGAATGAGCCCTACCGCATGATGACCTCGCGCGCCGAATACAGATTATTCCTAAGACAGGACAATGCTGATGAGAGACTTACTCCGATAGGACACGAGATCGGTCTTATCAGTGATGAGGTTTTCGGCAAGTTCGAAAAGAAAGTGGAAGCAATAGCAAAAGAAACGGAAAGACTGAAGAAGACTTATGTTGCTCCGACTGAAGAACTCAAAGAACTTCTTGATACATGCGGTCAGACATTGCCTAAATCGGGTGAGAGCCTGGCTGATCTTATTAAGCGTCCAGGCGTGACATACGATCTTCTTGCTCCCGTTGACAGGGACAGAGAGCCTTTGGAAAGGAATATCACCTTTGCATGTGAGACCGACATCAAATATGAGGGATATCTGTCGCTCGAGAAAGAAAAGATAGAGAAATTCAAGAACCTGGAGAAGATAAGGATCCCTGAAGATATCGATTATTCGCTCATAAAAGGCTTAAGGCTCGAAGCCACGCAGAAGCTTACAAATATGAAGCCCGAGAATGTCGGAAGAGCCTCGAGAATATCAGGCGTGTCACCGGCAGACTGCGAAGTGCTTCTCGTATATCTTGAACAGCTCAGAAGGAGACATGATAATGGCTGACGGTCTGTTCCCAAAAAGAAAACCTCTTACCAAAGATGACATAAAGCGTTTGAGAGAAAGCCTTCCCAAGAAGGTTGAGATAAATTCCGAGGGGACGAAGATCACGGAGCATGATGAGGAGCCTTCAGATGTTGCACCTATCCTTGAGTCTCACTCTGAAGAGATAAGCGTCCCTTTGTCTGCCGAAGAGATACATGCCTTCCAGATCTACGCAGCGATGCTCAAAGAGAAGAATAAGGTAATGAACCTTACCGCCGTTGACGACGATAAGGGAATAGCCATGAAGCACTTTATAGACTCTCTTACACTCTGCCCTTATATCAGGGCGGAAGAAGATAAGAAAAAGAGTTCCCAAGCCCTTACATTCATCGATGTAGGGACCGGTGCGGGTTTTCCGGGTCTTCCGGTAAAGATATCCTGTCCGGAGCTTTCCGTAACGCTCATGGATTCGCTTGATAAGCGTCTTAAGTTTCTTGATGAGGTTATTACCGCTTTGGAACTTAAGGACTGTTCCACGGTCCATTCAAGAGCCGAAGACGCAGGCAGGAACAAAAAATACAGAGAGAAATATGACATAGTTACCGCAAGAGCGGTTGCAAGACTTTCCGTGCTTGCAGAATACTGCCTGCCGCTTACCAAAGTGGGAGGAGTCTTTCTTGCGATGAAGGCTCATTCTGATGAAGAAGAGACAGAAGCTTCCAAGGCTATTGCCCTTCTTGGCGGAACCATTGAAAAGACGGATACGTTTAAACTCCCGGGTACTGATATGGAGAGAACGATAATAGTTGTCCGCAAGATCCGTCCTACTCCTGCAAGGTTTCCGAGGAAAGCGGGCACACCTTCCAAAACCCCTATAGTCTGATAACCGGACATTTGTGCTATATATTATAATATTACGTGCGCGTGTGCGTATAGTTATGGTATAATACTTTAGTTTGTAGAAATGTATCTA
>JAEEGL012007281.1_pt1 | contig 11747 bp, 13 predicted proteins | sample 9134231 | NCBI WGS metagenome assembly JAEEGL01 (sample SAMN16246548, study PRJNA631951) | gut metagenome | biome: gut microbiome; feature: rumen; material: fiber-attached | host: Bos | place: Iran: Karaj | collected 2018-10
CATCCTCATTGTGCAGTTCGCCCTGGAGCGACGCCAGACGGGTATGGCCGTCTCGTGGTCGGCTACCCTGGGTGCAGCAGCACGTCTGCGTCCTATCCTGATGACGTCGCTGGCCATGGTCATCGGTCTGCTGCCCATGATGTTTGCCTCGGGTGTAGGTAAGAACGGTAACCAGACACTGGGTGCCGCTGCCGTGGGCGGTATGCTCATTGGTACCTTGTGTCAGGTGCTGGTGGTGCCCACCTTGTTTGTCATCTTCCAGAGCCTGCAGGAGAGGATTTCGCCCATGAAGTTTGAGGGAGAGGAGACCAACCCCGGCCTGCTGTCAGAGATAGACCAGTATGCCCACCGCCCTGTGGATTATAAGTTAGAGGAGTAAGAAACTATGAAGAAGATATTGATATCCATTGCCGCTACGTTGCTGTTAGGCAGCTGCGGCGTATATAACAAGTACGAGCGTCCTGACGTCGATACGAAGGGGCTGATACGCGATGCCGTGTCCGATGTCGACACGCTGGCCGTCACTCCGCAGGACACCGCCTCGTTTGGCAACCTGCCTTGGCGCGCCGTGTTCACCGACCCGCAGCTGCAGGCGCTCATCGAGCAGGGACTGGAGAAGAATGCCAACTTGCAGAATGCCGCCTTGACGGTGCAGATATATGAGACCATGCTGAAGGCTGCCAAGCTGGCCTTCCTGCCCGCCATCACCTTTGGCACGCAGAGCAACATGGGAAGCATCCAGACCGTCTATACCGACCCGTCGGTGACGACAAAGTCGTACACGCTGCCTGTGACGGCCTCGTGGACGTTGGACCTCTTCGGCAACATCCTGTCGCAGAAGCGCGCCACACAGATGAGGCTGCTGGGCTACAAGGACTACCAGATGGCAGTCCGCGCACAGGTGGTCAGCGGCATAGCCAATGCCTACTATACCTTGCTCATGCTTGACGAACAGCTGCGCATCGTCACTGAGATGTCGGGTATGGCCAAGGAGACATGGGAGATGATGAAGCTGCAGCACCAGCTGGGGCGCATGCGCTCTACCAGCGTCCAGAGTGCTGAGGCTGCCTACCTGTCGACACAGACGCAGGCCAATGACTTCCGCCGCCAGATACGTGCTACGGAGAATGCCCTCTCGCTGCTGATAGGACAGGCAGGACAGCAGATTCCTCGTTCTACGCTGGCCCAGCAGACGCTGCCCAGCGAGTTTGCAACAGGTGTCGGCGTACAGCTTTTGCAGAACCGCCCCGATGTTCACAATGCCGAGATGAACCTTGCTGCGTGCTTCCACGACGTGCAGACGGCGCGCTCGCAGTTCTATCCCACTATTACGATTGGGGCTACGGGAGCCTTCTCGAATGCCAATGGAACGTTGAACCCCGGCAAGTGGCTTACCAACCTGTTCGGTTCGCTTACGCAGCCCATCTTTGCCCGCGGCGCCATCATTACCAACCTCAAGGTCAGCAAGATGAAGTACGAGCAGGCATTCAACAGCTGGCAGAACACCATCCTCTCGGCAGGCAACGAGGTGTCGAATGCCCTCGTCGGCTATAATGCCTACGACGCCAACTCGCGCATAGAGGCCCAGCGTGTCGAGGTGCTCACCAAGAACGTCGAGGACACCCGTGCCCTGTACAAGAGCTCCGGAGCTACCTATCTCGAGGTGCTCACTGCCCAGACGCAGCTGCTTTCAGCCCAGCTTAACAAGGTCACTGACGACTTCAATAAGATGCAGGCGGTGGTGTCGCTCTATACGGCCCTCGGAGGTGGTGGAAAATAAGACATTGAACATTCTTTGACCTAAAGGTACAAAGCGTACTAAAGAAACGATTAGAATATTGAACATTGAACATTATGGCAAGTGAAATAAGTCCCAAGGCCGAGGTTTCGCCCAAGGCGAAGATTGGCAACAACTGTAAGATATTCCCCTTCGCGTATATCGAGGACGACGTGGTGATAGGCGATGACTGTATCATCTTCCCCTTTGTCAGCATCTGCAACGGTACGCGCATGGGAAACAATAACAAGGTGCACCAGGGTGCCGTCATCGCAGCACTGCCTCAGGACTTCGAGTTCCGCGGGGAGAAGACGGAGTGCATCATCGGCAATAATAACATCATCCGTGAGAATGTGGTAATCAACCGTGCCACGCATAAGGGCGGACAGACGGTCATAGGTAACGATAACTTCCTGATGGAGGGTGCCCATATCTCGCACGATACGAAGGTGGGCAACCGTTGCGTCTTCGGCTACGGCACGAAGATTGCCGGCGACTGCTTGATTGAGGACGGTGTCATCTTCTCGTCTTCTGTTATCGAGAATGCCAAGACGCGCGTGGGCAGTGGCTCTATGATACAGGCCGGCACCACCTTCTCGCATGACATTCCTCCCTATCTTATCTGCACGAACAAGCGGCAGTACGGCGGTGTTAATATGAAAGTCGCCCTCATGCATGGTGTTGACGAGAAGACGCTGAAGCACATCGCCAACGCCTACCGTCTGGTGTTCATGAGTAAGACGGCAACGTTCGATGCTGTCAACCAGATAGAGGAGCAGGTGCCTGACGGCCCCTTCATCCGCCACATCATTGAGTTTATCCGTGGCACGAAGATAGGCATCATTCAAAAGGAGGCACTGTAGTCTCCTGCAGAGCACCTTTAGTAGCTTGCCGTGCAGGGTATGCCGGCGGCAATCACACGGTCGCGGATGGCATCCAGCTGTTCGCGACTGGCTTTTTCAAGCCCCGCTGCAGGTGTCTCGCGGTCAATGGTGTATACCATGACCTGCTGGGGATGTATCTCCTTGACGGCTTCGAGCCAGGGACCGACATATTCCTCGCCGGTATTGTCTACCGGAAGCATGGCAGGGGTCTCCCTTCCTTCGGAGGAGGGTAGGGTAAGGCAACCCCTCATGAACATCGTCTGTATGATGAGGTGACCGTTGAAGGCTTTCATGTGTTCAATAATCTGCCGCACGTCGTACCTCCCGTTGGGACGGTCTGCCAGGGCAATATACTGCGGGTCAACGGTGTCGAGTTTGAGGATATTGTTGTCTACACGCATTAGAGCATCGTGTACTGCCTGCTTATGGATCATGGTGGAGTTGGAGAGCACGCTGACCCGCGCCTGCGGACAGTAGCGGTTACGCAGGGCAATGGTGTCGTCGATAATCTCGGCAAAATGGGGATGGCACGTAGGCTCACCATTGCCGGCGAAGGTCAGCACGTCAGGCAGCTGCCCGTCAGCCGCCATCTTCTGTAACTGACGTTCCAGCTTGTCGGCTACCTCCTGACGGGTAGGCTGAGGCAGGGTGGGGCGGTGGTCCTTGTTGAACCCGCACTCGCAGTAGATGCAGTCGAAGGTGCATACCTTGCCGTCGGCGGGCAGTAGGTTGATGCCTAGTGAAATACCCAGCCTACGGCTGTGAACGGGCCCGAAAATAGGCGAAGGATAGATAATTGTACTCATAGTGCGTGCAAAAATACAAATTTTTTTTGGGAATGCCAAAAGAAAGTCGTACCTTTGCACGAAATTCGGTGTATTACATCTAAATGAGTGTATGAGTAAGAAACGGAAAAGAGCCCGCAGCCGCCGTGGCATGCAGGTGGTGACGTTATGTATAAGCACTACGATGGTGCTCATCCTGCTGGGCTTGGTGGTATTCTTCGTACTGTCAGCCCGCAACCTCTCGGCGCACATGAAGGAGCATCTGACCGTATCGGTCATGCTCAATGACTCGGTGTCGGTCAACGACGCCAAGCTGTTCTGCCGTGACCTGTATCATCGGCCTTACAGCCGCAACATTGATTATATCAGTAAGGAGCAGGCCCAGCGCGAACAGATAAAGGAGCTGGGCAGCGACCCCACGGAGTTTCTGGGCTTCAACCCCTTCCCCGCCTCGCTGGAGATACAGCTCAAGGCTGACTATGCCAACCGTGACTCACTGAAGTGGATTGTCAAGGAGCTTCGGAAGGACAACCGTGTCAGCGACCTCGCCTATATGGAGGACCTCATGGACAAGGTGAACGTCAACCTGAGCCGCGTCAGCATCCTGTTGCTTGTCCTGGCTGCCCTGCTCACCTTCGTGTCGTTCTCGCTCATCAGCAATACGGTGCGCCTGAGCATCTATGCCCGTCGCTTCGTCATACATACCATGAAGCTCGTTGGCGCTTCATGGGGCTTCATCCGCCGCCCGTTCATGAAGCAGGCCGTGGGAGTCGGCGTTGTCGCTGCCATCCTCGCCATCGGCGTGCTGGGGGCTGGTGTCTACGGACTCTTTCTCGTGCAGCCCGGCATCGAGGAGGTCGTCACTTGGCAGGTGCTGGCCATTACGGCAGGCAGCATTCTGCTGTTCGGCATCGTCATTACTGCACTCTGTGCCTGGCTGGCCGTCAACAAGTTCCTGCGCATGAAGGCAGGAGAACTGTACAAGATTTAGTTCAAAATTAAGCATTCATAATAAGCAGAGTATATGGATAAGAGAGACTTGGCATTCGACAAAGTAAACTACATCCTGCTGGCCATTGGCATGGCAGTAGTAGTGATAGGGTTCCTGCTGATGAGTGGCGGAGGCTCTACTGAGAGTGCATACAACCCCGACATCTTCAGCGTCCGCCGCATCAAGGTGGCACCTGTGGTATGCTTCGTGGGCTTCGTGTCAATGATTTACGCCGTCGTACGACGTCCAAAGGATAAGGAGGGCAAGGCATGACATGGTTTGAGACAGTTATCATCGCCATCGTTGAGGGACTGACGGAGTTCCTCCCTGTGTCCTCGACGGGGCACATGATTATTACCCAGAACCTGCTGGGCATTCCCCAGGGCGACCCCTTCGTCCATGCTTTTACCTTTATCATCCAGTTCGGCGCCATCCTCTCGGTGGTATGCCTCTACTGGAAGCGCTTCTTCCATCTCAACAACACACCGGCTCCTGCAGGCAGCAGCCTCTTCGGCCGTCTCAAGCATAAGTACTACTTCTACTGGCTGCTCTTCGTCGGCGTACTGCCGGCAGTGGTCATCGGTCTGCTGGCAAAGAAGTCCGGTCTGCTCGACTGGCTCCTCGACAGTGTTATGGTCGTCGCCATTATGCTCGTCGTCGGTGGTGTCTTCATGCTCTATTGTGACAAGCTCTTCAATAAGGGCTCCGATGAGAACAAGCTTAACGAGAAGCGCGCCTTTAATATTGGCCTCTATCAGTGCATCTCTGTCATCCCCGGTGTCTCACGCTCCATGGCTACCATCGTTGGCGGCATGACTCAGGGACTCACCCGCAAACGTGCTGCCGAGTTCTCGTTCTTCCTGGCCGTGCCGACCATGGCAGGAGCTACCCTGCTCGACCTCCTCGACCTGCTCAAGGAGGATGCTGCCTGGGCCACACCTCATAATATCACCATGCTTCTGCTTGGTTGTGCCGTGGCTTTCGTCGTAGCCCTGCTTGCTATGAAGTGGTTCGTAGCATTCCTCACCAAGTATGGCTTCAAGGCCTTCGGCGTCTACCGCATCATTGTCGGCGGCATCATCATTGTCCTGCTGCTGACGGGTCATTCACTAGCCATGGTTGACTGATGAACTTCAAGGAGGGCGAATTCATTTACATCAACAAACCCTACGGCATGACGTCGTTCGGGGCGCTGGCCTATGTCCGCACCAGGGTGTCGCGGAAGATTGGCGTGCGCCGCGTGAAGATAGGCCATGCCGGCACCCTCGACCCTCTGGCCACTGGTGTCCTTATCCTCTGTACAGGCAAGAAGACAAAGGAGATAGAACGCTTGCAACTCGATACCAAGGAGTATACTGCCACCCTGCAACTCGGTGCCACCACGCCCAGCTACGACAAGGAGCATGAGGTCAATGCCACCTTCCCTACGGCACACATTACCCGCGAGTTGATAGACAGTGCCCTTACAGCCTTTGTCGGTGATATCCAGCAGGTGCCCCCGTCCTATTCAGCCTGTAAGATTGGCGGCGACCGTGCCTACAAGCTCAAGCGCAAGGGTGAGGAGGTGGCATTGCAACCTAAGACTATACATATCGACAGTATCCGGGTTACCGACTTCGACCCTTCGCAGATGCTGCTCAGCATCCATGTACAGTGCGGCAAGGGCACCTATATTCGCGCCTTGGCACGTGACATCGGCCGTGCCCTCGACAGTGGGGCCTACCTGACAGCCCTCTGCCGTACCCGTGTAGGCTCTGTCCGCATCGACGACTGCCTTACCCTCGACGACTTCCCCCAGTGGCTTGACAGTCAGGAGATAGAAGAGACCTCTGACGCTCAAACGTCATAATGTTATAGCGTTATACGAGCAGTACGAAAAAACGACAAAAACAATATAAGGATGAAACTCTCACAATTCCGATTCAGGCTTCCCGATGAGCAGATAGCCCTCGAGCCTCCCCACAAGGTCTTCAAGAACGAAGACGGCACAGTCGAAAAGGTATACCATCGCGACGAGTGCCGTCTCATGGTACTCCACCGAAAGAGCAACACCATCGACATGCACCCGCTGGACAGCGAGGGCAAGGAGAGCAAGGACTTCCTGACCTTCCGCGATATCGTCGACTACTTCGACGAAGGTGACGCACTCATCCTCAACGACACCAAGGTGTTCCCCGCCCGCCTCTATGGCACCAAGGAGAAGACCGATGCTAAGATTGAGGTGTTCCTGCTGCGTGAGCTCAACCCCGAGCTGCGCCTCTGGGACGTCCTTGTCGAGCCTGCCAGGAAGATCCGCATTGGCAACAAGCTCTTCTTCGAGGAAGACGGGCCCATGGTGGCCGAGGTCATCGACAACACCACCAGCCGCGGCCGCACGCTACGCTTCCTCTATGACTGTCCGCACGACGAGTTCAAGCAGGAGCTCTTCGCACTTGGCTCGGCACCCCTGCCGCGCTATATCGTAGACAAGCGTGAGGCCACCGAGGACGACATGGAAAACTTCCAGACCATCTATGCCCGCCACGAGGGTGCCGTCACCGCACCAGCCTCTGGTCTCCACTTCAGCCGCGAACTGATGAAGCGCATGGAGATTCGTGGCGTCAACTTCTCCTATCTCACCGTACACTGTAGTCTGGGCTGCTTCGACAGCATCGAGGTGGAAGATCTCACCAAGCATAAGATGAGCTCCGAGCAGATGATAGTCGGCGCCGATGCCTGCCGCGTTGCCAACGAAGCCAAGACCGCCGGCCACCATGTCTGTGCCGTCGGCGTCAGCACGCTTCGTGCCATCGAGTCGTCGGTGGGCACTGACGGCCTGCTCAAGGAGTTCGACGGCTGGACCAACCGCTTCATCTTCCCGCCCTATGAATTTGCTCTGGCTGACCGCATGATAGCCAACTTCTACCACTCTGAGTCCACCATGCTCATGGCTACGGCAGCCTTCGGCGGCTACGACCTCGTCATGCAGGCCTACGAACTGGCTGTTGAGAACGGCTACCGCTTCGGCTGCTACGGCGACGCCTTGCTCATTCTTGACGACTAACGCCGCAAATAAAGAATAATGATTAGCGAAGAGGCATCCATCGTTCACCGAGTGTACCTCGGTCTGGGGTCGAATCTGGGCGATAAAGAGCAAAACCTTCAGCAGGCCATTCGCCTCATCGGTGAACAGGTCGGGCAGGTCACCCGCCAGTCCTCCTTCATCGAGACGGAGCCCTGGGGCTATCAGTCCGACAACCGCTACCTCAACGCTGTCATCCTCTGCGAGACCGGCAAGACACCCCGCGAGGTGCTCACCCTCACCCAGCACATCGAGCGTGCCCTCGGCCGCAAGAACAAATCACGAGGTTCCAAGTACTCCGACCGTCCCATCGACATTGATATCCTGCTCTATGACGACCTCACGGTAGACGAGCCCGACCTTAAGATTCCTCACCCGCTCATGCACCAGCGCGACTTCGTCACCATTCCGCTGGAGGAAATAAAGATTATATAGCCAAACACAGAGATACAGAGAAATATAAAAACTTATCTAAAAACAAACTAACATGAGAAAACTAATCAGTCTGTTGCTTTTAGGTGCCACCGTGGGCGCCACGGCAATCCTCCAGAGCTGCACTGCCGGCAGTGCAGACAGTAAGAACCCCTACCTCGTCTTCCAGAAGGACCTGCCCTTTGAGATGCCTGAGGTCAGTGCACCCGCCATCCCTGACCGTCAGGTCAGCATCAAGGACTATGATGCTGTGGGCGATGGTATCCAGCTCAACACCGAAGCCTTTGCCAAGGCCATCGACGACCTTGCTGAGAAAGGCGGCGGCCGCCTCGTTGTTCCTGCAGGCGTGTGGTTCACCGGTCCCATCGTCCTGAAGTCCAACATCGACCTCCACCTTGAGATGGGTGCTGTCATCCTCTTCTCGGGCGACGACACGCTCTACCCCATCATTGAGACATCCTTCGAGGGTCTCGACACGCGCCGCTGCCAGTCGCCCCTGTCGGCTGTTGAGTGCGAGAACATTGCCATCACCGGTCAGGGCGTCATCGACGGCAACGGCCAGTACTGGCGTCCTGTCAAGCGCGGCAAGGTTACTGACTCCCAGTGGAAGGCCGTCCTCGCCCGTCCCGGCGGTCTTGAGTCCAAGCCCAACTACTGGGTACCCTCTCAGGGCTATGCTGACGCTGAGAAGAATGCTGAGATGAATGTCGTCAAGGCCTCCTCCGAGGAAGAGTGGAACAGCTACAAGCGCTTCCTCCGCCCCGTCATGATCAGCCTCGTCAAGTGTAAGAACGTGCTCCTTCAGGGTGTCATCTTCCAGAACTCCCCAGCGTGGAACATACATCCCCTTATGTGCGAGAACATCATCATCGACAACGTCCTCGCCCGCAACCCCGCCTTTGCACAGAACGGCGACGCCCTCGACCTTGAGTCATGTAAGAACGCCCTTATCGTCAACTCCAAGTTCGACGCTGGCGACGACGGCATCTGCATCAAGAGCGGCAAGGATGCTGACGGCCGTCGCCGTGGCATCCCCTGTGAGAATGTCGTCGTTGACGGCTGCACCGTCTTCGCCGGCCATGGCGGCTTCGTCGTCGGCTCCGAGATGAGCGGCGGCGTGCGCAACATCCTCGTCAAGAGTTGCCAGTTCCTCGGCACCGACGTTGGCCTGCGCTTCAAGTCTACCCGTGGCCGTGGCGGCATTGTTGAGAACATCTTCATCCACGACGTCTCCATGACAGACATCAAGACCGACGCCATCACCTTCAATATGTACTATGGTGGCAAGAGCGTCGCTGAGATGCTCGCCGACGGCGACAACCCCGACAACACCACCAAGGCTCCTGTCACTGAGGAGACGCCCATCTTCCGCAACATCGACATTCAGGACATCGTCTGCAACGGTGCCGGTCGCGCCATGGAGTTCAACGGCCTGCCTGAGATGCCCATTCAGGGTATTAACCTGAAGAACATCGTCATCACGGCCAAGCAGGACGCCACCTTCACCAATGCCGAGAACATTACCAAGGAAAACGTCAATATCACCGTTCAGTAAACCTCAACACACCCCAAAGGCACTGGGACACGGAGTTTTTCTCTGTGCTTCAGTGCCTTTGGGGTGTATTCGTCCTACAGGGTCTACAGAGTCTGTGAAGATAAGATGAATTCCGAAGGAGCCTTGCCCGTCTCTTGCTTGAAGATCTTCTGGAAGTAGGCCCGGCTGAATCCGCAGTGGTCGGCCACGGCCTCGTTGGTCCAGTCCGGATGCTCATGTAGCGTACGCTTGGCCTCTTCAATGCGCAGGTCGGTCATCCACCGTGTAAACGAACTATGTCCTGACGCTTTCACCCACAATGTCAGCTGGTAGCGGGGAATGTGCATGGCGTCGGCAGCCACTGCACTGGTGATGCCTGCCTTCAGGTGTCCTCCTGATGCTTTCCATTGCTCTACGGCTTGGTTCACATGCTGCATGGTTTCTGCTGACAGTGCGTCACTTTCAGTCGTCTGGCTTCTCGCCTCAGACTTCTGTTCGCGTGCATTCTCTGCGGCACTCGCCTCAGCCTCGCGCACTTGCTTCATGTCGTTGCTCGTAAAGTAGCGTACAAAGCAGAACCACATCATGAAGATACCCCAGAAGAACGTCAGGCCATAGATGATGAGCAAGATGTTGGGTCCGAAGATAAAGACGGGCACTAGCATCGCCAGCAAGCCCGTCATGCCGATGGCATGCTTCATCCACCGTGTCAGCCCCTTGCGTTCGCTGTCGTAATAGTTCTCTATCGCCGCCTGCATGCGCTCCAGCTCGCGGAACTGCATGAGACTGTAGTATATCTGCATGGCACCATAGACCATGCCCAAGACGATCTCTGTCCACCATACACGCTCCGACAGCTGGCTGATGGGATGGCCGTCGGTAGCTACCACCACGGCCAGTGCTGCCGTCACCAGGAACGATACTGCCACCCAGACCCACCGTTCCAGGGCGGTCAGCCGTCCCTGCCGTTGCAGGTTCAGCACCGTCAGGCTCATCAGTCCCGAGGCAGGCACGAAGAACAGCAAGTTCGCCAGCACGCCCTGTGTCACGCCTATGGCGCGCATCTCGGTGACGTATTGAACCAGGAACTGCACGCCTATCAGCGCCAGTGCTCCCACCATGAGCCAGCGTGAGCGGTTGATGACCGCATCGCGCCGCACCCGTTCTGGCAGCAGTAGCATCAGTCCTGAGCACATCAGCGTCGTCAGCACGATGATAGAAAACTGCATCTCCTTCATATCTGTCAGCTCTTATCTGCTGCAAAGTTAAAAAAAAAGATGCAGACTGCCAAGAAAAAAGCCTAAAAGTGTGTCGATTCGTCGAATTGACACACCTCTTTTGGCGTTTTGACACAACATTTCGCGTTTCGACACACCAAGAGTCCAGCTTTTTCCTTATTTTTGCATCGTCAATAACACCCAAGGGTATAGTGGTACAACCATAAACCCTAACCATTTATAACTCTAAACTCTAAACTCTCAACTACGCATGACCATCACCGACTTCTTCCACGAGGCACCAATACTCGCCGCAGTTATCTCCCTAGGCTATGCTACCCTGTTGGGAGCCTTCGTCTACATGTTCGTCCGAATGTACCGCAAGTAATACAGGAAAGGTTATTTATGAAGCGACAGTTATTCCATAATCCGACATTCCGCGCAGCGATGACACTATTCGTCCTGTTATGCTCCGTCACAGCGGCAAATGCGCAATCCAAAACCCTGCCCTATTTCTACGGCTTCGAGAATAACTGCAAATACACAGAAGAAGGTTGGTCAACGAGAGGGTCGGCTTACAAAGAATTTTTATCACAGAAAAACCATCGTCATAGTGGTACCTATGCCCTATTTGTTAATATATCCGACACATCCGAATCCGATGATCCCATATATCTGATTTCTCCAGTAATAAACAGTGGTGGTGAAGACTTTAGCTGAACATCATCCTGAACGCCAGTGGTCAGAACCAGTGAGCTGGTCGAAGAACTATTTCCTACAATTAGCAGACATAGTATTAAAATAAAATAACTAATATAAAAACAGTAGTATTATGAGATTATTAACCAACTTTAAAAACCAAGTCCTCGCGGCGGTGCTGACGATAGTGGCACTGGCAACGGGACAGGCAGCATGGGCCATGAGCACGTTCACGGTGTCGAGCCCACAGAACAACAACACTTTCAGAAGCACCCGTACGGGCAACACCGCCGTCAGCGAGACCATCGACTGGCGCGTGGTCAGCCTCTCAGCCATTGCGGGCGTTCACTTCACGGGCTATCAAGGC
>JAEEGL012479913.1_pt1 | contig 11747 bp, 11 predicted proteins | sample 9134231 | NCBI WGS metagenome assembly JAEEGL01 (sample SAMN16246548, study PRJNA631951) | gut metagenome | biome: gut microbiome; feature: rumen; material: fiber-attached | host: Bos | place: Iran: Karaj | collected 2018-10
ATCTGACCAATCCCGGGGTGCGGGTATGATTCCAGTGAATACACGACGACCTCTCTTCTGACGGCCGGCGAGTTCTATGACTATACGATTTATATGCTTCCCACAGCCTATACGATCCAGCCCGGGCATCATCTGAAGCTGATCCTGACAACCTGGGATCCATACCGGGCTTTCCTGGATGAAAGCTTTGAGAAACTTGACACGGACAAGGATGCCGAGGCAATCGATTATGACTATTCCTATATCGTCGACAATCAGAGCATTCGCGTTTGCATGCCTGTGATGTAGTATTATCGGATACAGTCATTACACTCGACGCGAGCATGCTTGAATAAGACCCTAAAAGCGAAAAAAGGCCACCAAAAAAACTGAGTGACCAAGACTACTTTTGAATTTTATAATAAAAAATGCGAGGAAATAGCAGAATTTTGCTATTTCCTCGCATTTTTTTGACAAAAAAGCTAGGACGCCAATTCTATCAAAATTGACGTCCTAATATGGCTTAGTACGACTATTTTGATAGAATGAGAAAGCCCGGTTGCATTTTCCCGTTTGCCTTGGTGCATTTCAGAAAAAGCTTGGTGCATTTCCCATTTTCGTGGTGCATTTTGGAAGGGAGCCTGGTGCATCGACCGAAATCGTGGTGCATCTCCTGTTTTCGTGGTGCGTTTTGGGCGGCTTGGCGCAATTAGCATAAGAAGAATATTCATATTCCACATGTTCCAAATATTGAAGGACGGGATCATTACAAAGAGCAGTATCTTAATGTACAAGTCCTTCAAAGAATGTTAATTCAATTCCGAAGAGAAGAGGCAAGTTCGGATTATGGGGCATTTTAACATTATCCTCCCCGGTGGTCTACGTCCAGCTGGATGTATTTTGAAAATTTTCTTTCCGGGCAAATGGTTTACATAATCTGAACCCCGCCTAAAAAGATGAATCCCAGCCAAGGAGAAAGTGAACCCCACCCCGGCCGGAATTGAACCCCATTTTCAAATTGTATCAAAATAACCTACCTTTTCCATAGTCCTTGAAAACCTTGTGTTTTCAAGGGCTTTTGCTATTCTGCGGCAAAATCACAGACGCCGTACTGCTTTTTATAGCGGCGAATGACCGGGATGGCCATTGCCAGAGCCATAACAGCTACCGAGGTATTGCTGATCATCATCACCATACCCACGCTTGCCTCGCCCACATTGGTGTAGTGCTGCAGGAACCAGAACACCGGAATACGGAAGAGAAAGACACGGGAAAAGTTCAGAATCAGGGTCAGCTTCGTTTTGCCAAGTCCATACAGCAGGGCCAGCACTGCCGCGTTGAGGCCGAGAGGAACTGCGCCCCAAGCTTCATAGCGGTATACCAGCTTAATCATAGTCCGAAACTCCGGGCTTCCGCCGTCAAAGAGTCCGGCGAGCCAATCCAGCTGCCAGAGCTCCAGCGCGGAGATGGCGGCACCGATGAGCATGTTGATAACAGCGGCGGCGTAAAAGGCGTCCAGCACCCGGCGATATTTGCCGGCGCCGAAATTCTGACTGATAATGGCGGAGGTGCCCTGCTCATAGCCGTTTTGCGGATTGGTGGTGATGCCGCCGAGATTGTTCGACACGCCCATTGCCCCTACCATCAGAGGCCCGTACAGCGTGCACATGGAATTGACGATGGTCTTGCCGAAGGCAAAGAGGGCTTTTTCGGCGATGACCGGCAGCGACTGCCGGATCATCGGAGCCGTCACCCGGCCGTTCAGAACGACCGCGCGAGCCGAGAAGCTGAAGGCGCTGCCGCCGATCAGGCTGAAGCGCAGGGCAAAAGAGAACAGGGCCAGCTCCGAGCATAGCGAGGCCACGGCGATCATGGTCAGATCGCTGTGCAGCACATAGACAAAAACCGCCGTGAGGGAGAGTTTGACGCCGATCACCAGAAGATTCAGCAGAAAGATGCGCCGGGCGTTGCCGCGGGCGCGTTCAACGGCGATATATACACCGTTGAGGAAATTCACCACCATGACAAACAGCTGCACCATGAAATAACGCGCGCCTACAGCAATAAGCTCTTCCGGGGTACCAGCCAGTCGCAGGAAGCGCTCGGTGAAAGGGGCGATGGTGACAAGCATCAGAAGGCCGACGGTCAGACTGATGGCATAGAGACTGCTCACACGCTGCCGTACCAGCTGCAGATCGCCGCGCCCGTAGGCCAGGCTGATCTGGATTCCCGCCCCGACAGCCAGACCGCCGCCCACCGAGGAGAGGATCAGGTTGACCTGGGAGAGGTAGGCCACGGCAGACACAGATTCCTTACTGATGTGGGAGGCCATCATCGTGTCCAGAATCGTGAAGAAAATGGCCAGTCCCTGATACAGGGCAAGCGGGGTCCCAACGGCAAGGACCACTTTCCACATGGGGGCGTTGAGGCTCCGTTCCAGATACGTTTTGTCACGGTTATTGAGTTCGGCTCGAAGTGTTTTTTCCATTTTTTCTCCGCCAACAGCGCTTATCCGAGGGAAAGCGCTGTTTTTCAACGATCTTCGCTCGAAAAAGAAACACTATCTCTGCGAAAGGCTTCGGTAGTGTATGCTGTGCGTTTTGCGATACATTCGGGGGGGCATGCCGTATTTTTTCTTGAAGGCATCCTTGAAATAGTTGCTGTCGGAAAAGCCGCAGCGCAGCGCGATTTCCGTCACGCTGCTGTCGGTGGACAGCAGTTCACTGGCGGCGTTGCGCAGCCGGATGAAGACCAGGTATTCATGCACGCCGATACCGGCGGCCTCCCGAAATTTCCGACTCAGATAGTTGGGGCTGAACCCGGCGGCGGCGGCAATATCCGCGGCAGTGATCTGCTGGCGGAAATGTTCGTTGATGAAGTGGGCGGCCTGCAGGATCTGGCGATCCGTGGTATAAATGTCGGTGGGCATATCCTCCGAAAAAGCGCAGGCACGGCTGCAGAAAAGCAGAAGCTCATGCAGCTGCACCTTCAGCATCAGACTGCTGCACTTGTCCGCCAGCCGTTCCTCATCCGCCATAGCCGCGAGGATGGCGCTGACCGGACGGCGGGAGAGTTCCGTCGCCCGGAAGAACTGAACGCGGCCGAAAAAGCCATCGCCCTCCGGCAACAGGTCCGTGAGCTCCGAACTCAGATCCGAGAGGCGGAAATAGACACCGCTGCGAAAGCATGATCCGAAGGGGTAGTGGGTGTAGTGAAACAGATTGGGCGGGATCAGCAGAAAGCTGTTCTCCGGCAGATCGTACATGCGGTCCTCGATCAGGAAACGGCAGGAACCGCGTTCCAAATAGACCAGCTCGTAGTAGCTGTGGCAGTGGTGCCGTGGCATGATGTAACCGGCTTCCCTCTCACGCCGGTCGATGCTGACCCGCGCGAGCGTGTCCGGCTGAATACTTTCCTGTTTCATAAGTTTCTCCAGATGTGTTGAAATTTCAGTATTTCAAGGAGACGAATCTTACATAATCTGTAGCGCAGAAATAAGAAAAATTGTAAAATGAATAAAAAAAGCATGAGTCGCTGTCACCGAAACAAGCAATTTTGACGGGAAAAGAAGGGTACCGGAGGGAGAACACCATGCAACTGGGAATTCGCCTGCACGATGTAAACACGGACCTGCCGGAAGAGAAGCAGACGCTGGAGGCGCGCGCCCGCACGGCGCGGGAAGAGGGCTTTACCTGTGTCCATCTTGCGCTTTCGAAGTGTATCCCGGGCGTCTGCTTTGACGCAGCTGCGCTGACGGAAGGGCTGGCAGCCCATGTTCGGAGGGTTTTTGCCCGGGAAGAGCTGGACGTAGCAGTCCTGGGCTGCTACCTGAACCTGGCTTACCCGGACGAGGCAAAGATCCGGGAGTTTCAGTCCCGCTATTTTGGAAATCTGCGCGTGGCGGCGCTGGCAGGGATCGCCATGGTCGGCACCGAGACAGGCGCGCCCAACGCGGCCTACAAGCTGGATGCCGACACCCATGGTGAGGCGGCTCTGCATACCTTTATGAAGAATCTGGAGCCGGTGGTGGAGCGGGCCGAGGCCTGCGGGGTGACGCTTGCCATCGAACCGGTTTGGAACCACATTGTCTACAGCCCTGACCGGGCTCTGCAGGTGCTCCGGGGCATCGGAAGTGAGAACCTGCGCATCATCTTTGACCCGGTCAATCTGCTGTGTCCGGAGAACGCGGACCGCCGCGAAGCCGTGATCGGGGAAGCGATGGACAAGCTCTGCGATCGGATCGCCATGGTCCATCTGAAGGACTATGTGCGCCGGGACGGCAAGCTTGTGAGCACGGCGGCCGGAACGGGTGAGCTGGATTATACGGAGATTCTCCGTTTCCTCAAGGCCCGAAAGCCCTTTGTCCAGGCTACGCTGGAGAACACCCGCAACGAGAACGCGGTGTCTTCCCGCAGCATGCTTGAACAGCTCTACGCCTCCCTCTGAGGATTGACCCAGGCCACGCGGCCGGGTTGGACGGGATGCTCGTAAAAGCGGGCCGTCTTTTCCCTGCCGGAGTCCAGCCATGCGTCAAAGCCAGCGGCGGCGATGTGCCTGCCGCAGCGGCAGTCCTCAAAGAAGCAGAGTCCGTGATCCCGCCAGGGACGCGCAAGGAAAACACTCCCCTGCGCGACCGTATCCTCTGCGGTGAATGTGCAGCGCCGGAAGCGAAAGCCTTCCGTCTGCTCAAGGGCGTGGGCCGGCGCGGCCACATAGCCGACTTCCCGGCCGTCGCTGACGGAGCGGATCTCGCACTCCTCCAGCAGCGCTTCGCCGCAGCCGAAAATAAAATCCACACTCCCTTCGATCCGACAGCGCGTAAAGCGTTGGGTCAGGAGCCGATCCTGCCGCAGTTCGTCGGGCAGAAATCCCTGATAGCGTGCGATCAGGTCCTTCGGCAGCGGGCCGAGAAAGAGCGTGTCCTGGGTGGAGCGCAGCAGGCAATCCTCCATTAGGAAGCGATCGCCGTAAACGCTCAGCGCCACCTCCTGTCCCTTGCTTGCGGGGTTGAGGGCATCGTTCACGACCGCCAGATTGTGCATGTGAATGTCATCGGCGCAGACCGCCAGGGTCCAGGTGCGGAACGTGTTGTATTCCTGCCCCCGGGCGTCGATCTTCCGGGCATAGTCGTCATAGATCAAAACCGTATTCTCTGCGCCTTCCCCTTCGAGCCGCAGCCCGGGGGTGCGCAGCACCAGCTTCTGCCGGTAGACGCCGGCGCAAAGATGGACGGTGCTGCCGGCCGGGGCGCGGTCGAGGGCAGCCTGCAAATCGTTCTGAGGCGTAAGTATTAGGATCGCCATGGTTTCACTCCGTGTTCTGTTGGTGTATGTTGTTACTGTATCACAGACCGTGCGGATTGCAAACAAAAAAATGAAAAATGTGTCCGCTTTGTACATAAATTCTCTCCGCTTTCCCAGACGGAAGCGGCAGAAAGGGTGTTAGAATATTGACAGTCGTCATCCTGTGATGGTAGACTGCCTTTTGAGGATGCTTATGAATCGTCAGTTCAGCTTTCAACAGTATCGCCGTATTGACCTCTGCCTGTTTGCGGTAATCCTGTGGATCTCGGAGACCCTGATTGTCACAGCTGCCACCCGGTGGTTTCCGGATCAGCTCTATACGGTATCCGTCGTGGCGCCGCTGACGGCGATTGTGCTGATGCGCTGGGGGCCCTATGGAGCCATCCATGCAGTGCTGGGCGGTCTTGTCTTTTCTCTCCTCTCTCATGGAAGCGTGCGGCAGGTCCTGATCTACTGCGTCGGCAATCTGCTTTCTCTTGCGGCGCTTCTGCCGCTCAACAGGCTTGGCAGGGAGCGGGTGCGCGGCGACAGTATGATGGCGGTGGGTTTCGGCCTGCTGACACTGCTGCTGATGCAGCTTGGCCGGGCGCTGATGGCTCTGCTGACCGGGGCGCGCTTTCTGAATTGCCTGGGCTTTTTTACCACGGACGCACTCTCGCTCCTGTTCACCGGCCTGATCCTCTGGATCGCCCGGCGGCTGGACGGGATTTTTGAAGACCAAAAGCATTATCTTCTGCGCATCCACGCCGCAGAAGAGGAAAAAGGAGGATATTGATGAAAGCAAAAGCAGCGGATTTTCTCATCTACGATGAAGCGACCGGCTTGTACCGAGAGAGTCCGGAGCAAGCCGTGCGCGACGACGTGGAGAAGCATTACTGGCGTCATGTCGGACAGACCATTGTGAAGGACTGGCGTCTGTACCTGATGCTGATCCCGATGCTGCTGGTATTCCTGTTCTGGCGCTACTTCCCGATGTATGAGCTGCTGGGCAGCTTCAAGGTCGCGGATAACGTCAAGCCGGTCTCGGAGCAGCTGTTCGCAGGCTTTTCCAACTTCAAGCTCCTGCTCGCCGGAAAGGACACGCTTTCCATTGAGTTCTGGCGCGCATTGCGCAACACCTTTATTCTGAGCTTCTACGGCCTGCTCTTCGGCTTCCCGATGCCGATCATCCTGGCGCTGTTCTTCAATGAGATCCGGTCGAACATCGCCCGCAGCGTCTATCAGGTGCTGACCTACCTGCCCAAGTTTATGTCCACCGTCGTTATGACCTCGCTGGTCATGATGCTGGTCAAGCAGGGTGCGCAGACCACGAGCATGGGCATCGTGTCCCAGGCGCTGGCCGCCGTTGGCCTTGTCTCACGCGAAACGGCGAACGCCGGTCTTCTCAACAACCCCGCCTTCTTCCGCCCGATCTATATCATCAGCGGCATCTGGGAGAGCGCGGGCTATGACAGCATTGTGTTCTTCGCCGCAATCATCGCCATCTCACCCACAAGCTATGAGGCTGCGCAGATCGACGGCGCGGACAAATGGGCCCAGATGCGTTATGTGGTGCTGCCGAGCATCCTTTCCACCATCGTCATCATGCTCATCACCCGCATCGGCTCTCTGCTGAACATCGGCTATGAGAAGGTCCTCCTTCTCTATAACTCCAACACCTTTGTGACAGCGGACGTGGTCTCCACCTTCGCCAACCGCTACGGTCTCGAGGGCGCGGCCAAGGGCATCGCCTCCGCGGCGGAGATGATGAACAACGTCATCGGCATGCTGCTCGTCATCGGCGCCAACACCATCGCGCGCAAGGCGTCGGACACCTCGCTGTACTGATAGGAGGCTGCCATGAAAAGAAAACTCGAAGCTTCCGAGCTGATCTTCCGGATCATAAGCTACACGCTGCTGACGATCTTTGCGCTGGCCTGTCTCTATCCATTTGTGTACGCGGTCTCCGCCTCGATCAGCGGCGCACATGAGGTCGATTACAACCAGATCATTCTCATGCCGAAGAACATTCAGTTCGATGCATTCAAGACCATGTTCAACAACAACATGTTCTGGAACGCCTACTCGAACACGCTGTTCCTGACTCTTTACGGCACGATCTGGGCGCTGGGCTATTCGATTCTGGGCGCCTACGCGCTCTCGAAGAAGCGGCTGCTGTTCCGCAAGGCCTTCAACTTCTTCCTGGTCTTTACGATGTGGTTCTCCGCCGGCATTGTCCCACAATACCTCAACTATCTGCAGACCAAGACCGTTTTCAACAGCGTCGGCATTATGGATGACAAGTGGCTTGTCGTCATCGCGATGGGCATGGCGGCCATGAACGTCATCCTGCTCAGAAACGCCTTTGAGGGCGTTCCCTCCGAGATCGAAGAGGCCGCCATTGTCGACGGGGCGACGGAGTTTCAGGTGCTGAGCACCGTGTACATCCCGATGAGCAAGTCCACCATCGCGACCGTGGCGCTCTTCTTCGCCATCTCCCGCTGGAACGGCTACTTCTGGGCGCGGCAGATGATCTCCAACAGCTTTGAAAAGCCGCTGCAGGTCTTTATCCGTGAGCTGCTGGAGCAGTACCGCGATGCGGAATTTATCGCCGGCTGGAACGAGGTCTACGCCTCCGACTCCATTATCTATGCCCTGATCGTTGTTTCCATCGTGCCCATCCTGGTCATCTACCCCTTTATCCAGAAGTACTTCGCCAAAGGCACCAATGTCGGCGGCGTGAAGGAATAATCCCGGTTGCAGCAGGGCTGTGCGCCCTGGTCAACATATACATCTATATATTTAAGGAGGAAAAAATGAAAACAAGCAAATTGATTCTCGCTGTACTTCTTGTGGTCTGCATGGTGCTGGGCCTGTCCGCCTCCGCTTTTGCCGATTTCGGCGAGCTGAGCTATGCTGACGGCACGGTGCTTCGTATGGCTACAGGCTATAACAGCGCGAAGACCGGTCTGTCCTTTGATGCAGAGACTGCCGGCGCCGGTGTCACCCTGGCCGACGGCAAGACCTACAACTCCGGCGACCTCAAGCCCACCTGGGTCGAGGTTGAGAATGTTCTCGGCATCAAGATCGAGGACAAGTATCAGGGCAACGCCGCTGCTGCTGAGTTTGACTACTGGAAAGAACAGCTCAAGGAAGTCGACGTCGTCAGCGGCACCGCTGCAAAGCTCTCCGAGTACGGCGAGAGCAGCGCGATCGTGAACATTGCCGACTATCTGGATCAGATGCCCAATTTCAAGGCCTATCTGGACGCTAACCCCATTGTTCTCCTGTCCATCACCGGTAATGTCAGTACCGGCGCCATCTACTTCTCCCCGTATTTTGACGGTGTCAACGACATCGAGCGTATGCCGCTGATGCGTGTTGACTGGGTGCAGAAGCTGCTCGACGGCGAAGGCGAATTCGCTGCCGACGCCTGCAAGACGCTGGCTGCCCCTGTATATCAGCCTTATATGCCCACCTCCGGCTCTATCGACATTGACGTCGTCACTCCCGACGGCACAGCGGTCGAGACGATCAGCAAGAACTATGACGCCGCCGGCAACATCGTTGCTGCCATGAACGACGCCGGTGAGATCGACGGTGTGACCGCGGTCAACATGCTCCGCGACTACATCGATGCCGCCTATGACGGCTACTACGGCCCCCAGCGCTCCGACCTGTTTGTCGGTCAGAACGCCGCCTGGGACGTGGATGAACTCGTTGCGCTGCTCCGCTGTGTTGTCGCCAACCCCCAGACCCTCAACGGCACAGATACCGTCCAGGGCATCTTCTCCCGTGAGGACAACAACAACCAGCGCCGCGTCGATATGTTCCGCTTCGCCGGTCATCTCTTCGGCATTCGCGGCCTCGAGTCCCGCCAGGATTACCTGTACGTCGGTGAGGACGGCTATCTGCGTGATGCCCGCCAGGAGGCCGACACCTATGTGGCTCTCGCCCACATGAATGAGATGGCGCAGGAAGGCCTGATCTCCACCGCCTTCCTCAACTCCGAGGCTGAGACCTCCAGCACCTATATGGAGAACGACCTCGGCTTCATGTCCTACGACTACAACCAGACCCAGACCCTGCTCAACAACACCAAGCTTCAGGTTGAAGATGGCGAGAAGTATATGGCCGTCATGGTGCCTGTGGCCCGCTGGTTCGACGGCAGCGATCCCGAGGGCGTTTACATGCGCTTTACCGAGTCCTGGCGTTCTGTCAAGACCGACGGCTGGGGCATTTCCGCTCCCGGCGTCGAGGGCAACCCCGACAAACTGAATGCCGCGCTCGCTCTGATCGACTTTGCTTACAGCCCCAAGGGCATGATTCTCATGTCCTACGGTCCCGATGCCTTCATCAAGACCAATGACGACGGCAGCTATGTGACTTTCCTCTTCAACGGCCAGGAGATGCCGGAGATTGCCGATGCGACCCGCACCGAGCTCTGGGAGAAGGCCAACGGCAACTACACCAACTATGCGCGCATGTTCCTCGGCTCCACGCTGTCCTTCGCCAAGAGCCAGGCCTTTGAGTACCAGTGCACCACCGACGTCGGCCGCGAGGGCGCCGGTTATATCTCCAATGCCATCGGACTCGGCACCATCAAGCACCCCGAGCTCGCCATCACGGAGAACCCCTGGTACAGCTCCGTCCCCACTGTCCTGCCCACCACCAAGGCCGACAACGACCAGCTCAACACCTATACCGACCTGACCAATCAGTTCAGCCAGCAGAGGGGCGATGACAAGGTCAACGTCCTGGTCGATGTGATTGCGAAGGGCCTGACCTTCAACGGCTTCTCCTCCCCCGAGGAGGCTGCCGACACGGTTGCCAACCAGTACAACGGCTCTGCCTATCTGTACATCAAGGATATGGCCTGGGGCGACATTGAGGATTACTACGCCTCTCTCGGCTAAGCATCCAGCGAACCCTTTGGCAGCACCGGCGAACGGTGCGACAAACGAACCGGTGTTACGACGTTGATTTGAATTCAAATCCTCCGGAAGGGCTCCGGTCCTTCCGGAGGACGAGAAAAAGAGATAATCAACGGGGAGGTTACTATGTATAAGAAGCAGCTGAAACTTCAGAAGGCGGTCTGTCTGCTTGTGCTTATCGCAAGCGTGATCGTTTTCCTCTATTCGCTGGGGATCATGACGGATCTCTACGATGCGCTTTATACCACCATCGGTGCACCGGACAATCCGGAAAACACCAGGCGCAATCCGGTGGCCGGCGCCTTTATCTACTATGATATGCAGGGTTTTAACCGACAGTTCCTGCACGCCGGGATTCTGCTGATCCTGGCAAGCCTTCTGCTTTTCCTTACCAACACCCATGTGCGCCGCAAGTATTATGTGGGCAATGTGTTCGCGGTCGCGGTCAACGCGGCGGCCTGCCTCGGCGTCACGATCTGGGCAGGCGCACAGATCCGTGCGTTTAAGGCACAGTTCCTGCAGATCGATTTTGAGGCGCTGAAAACTTTCTCACAGCGGCTGAACACGCTCTATACCGAGTCGACCTTCTGGTTTGACGTACATACAGCGGTTTTTGCCCTGCTGATTCTTGCAAATGTTCTTCTGATCGCAAATATGATTTGGAAATTCCGCTTGATGAAGGAAGAAGCACAGCTGATCCAAGCCGGAAAGGAGGCCGCGGCATGAACGAAGAACTGTACCTCAGGCGTGACCGTATGCGCTTTACCAAGAACAGCCTTTGCTCGACCCTGGCGATTCTGGCGATCGTGTTCGATGTGTTCTACTTTATCAGCATTTATGAGTCCGATGTTGGCCGCAATGTGGGAACTTTCTATTATCAGATCCGCATCGGTGCCTCCATCATATACAATCTCGTCTTTATGCTGGCAGCGTTCCTTTCTTCGGAGGGCGTGAAGAATTATAAGATCGGATACTGCTATGTGCTCCTCTTCATCGGGGCGCTGCAGATCGTGCGCGTGTTCATCCTTCCGGCACAGGCCGCCGCCACGGAGGTCACCATCGGCAACGTGACCACAAGGGTCATGGAGAGCGCGCAGCACATCCGGGTGGTTGCATATCTGCTCATCTCCGCAGCCTGCTGTATCGTCTCCGGTATCATTGGCATCAAGCGCTGCCGTGAGCTGAGCGCGCATCTTGCCTCGTTAGAGGCGGACAAGGTGTAAGGGGGCGGCGACATGGCACAGATGAGTTTACAGCATATCGATAAGATATACGACAACAATGTCCAGGCGGTCTTTGATTTTAACCTCGAGGTCAAGGACGGGGAGCTGATCGTTCTGGTTGGGCCGTCCGGCTGCGGCAAGTCCACCACGCTGCGCATGGTCGCAGGCCTGGAGGACATCTCCTCGGGCAAGCTCTACCTCGACGGAAAAGACATTACCCAAGCCCCCGCCAAGGACCGCGATATGGCCATGGTGTTCCAGAACTACGCGCTCTACGGCCATATGACCATCTATGAAAACATGGCCTTCTCCCTGACGCTGCGCAAGGA
>JAEEGL012503445.1_pt1 | contig 11747 bp, 10 predicted proteins | sample 9134231 | NCBI WGS metagenome assembly JAEEGL01 (sample SAMN16246548, study PRJNA631951) | gut metagenome | biome: gut microbiome; feature: rumen; material: fiber-attached | host: Bos | place: Iran: Karaj | collected 2018-10
CAGCCACATCGATGAGTCGAGTGCGGGCTTCCTGAGTAGCCCACGCAATATGGGGAGTGATATAGGCCGTTGGGCATTTCAACAAAGGGTTCTCCGCATCGGCAGGCTCCTTGCTGAGCACATCGGCACAAAAGGCATAGAGCTGACCAGCAGACAGCGCCTCAGCCACGTCTTCCTCCGCAACGAGCGGCCCGCGACCTGTATTAATCAAAATAGCAGAGGGTTTCATCAGCCTCAGCGTATCACGACGAATCAGGTGATGAGTACTGTCAGTCAGCGGACAATGCAGGCTCACCACATCGCTCTGTGCCAGGACTTCGGCTATCGTACCTTTCTTAATATAAGGCGGCAACTGCGTGACCTCCTTGCTGGTATAGGCCATCACCTTCATGCCGAAAGCAGAGGCGATAGCGGCCACACGGCTGCCGATATTCCCTAGACCAACGATGCCGAACGTCTTGCCTGCCAACTCAGTCAACGGTGTATCCCAGTAGCTGAAGTCGGGACAGGCCGACCAGCGCCCCTCGCGGTTCAGCTGTGCATATTGCTCCGTACGGTTGGTGACGGTCAGCAGGTGGGCAAACACCATCTGCGCCACGCTCTCCGTGCTGTAGGCAGGCACGTTGGTCACCACAATGCCATGCTCACAGGCAGCCTCAACATCCACCACGTTATAACCCGTCGCCAGCACACCGATATAGCGCAACTTAGGCAGCTGTTCTATCTCCTGTCGCCTCAGCAACACCTTGTTGGTCAGCACGATGTCAGCCTCGGCAGCCCTTTCAACGATCTGTTGCGCCGCTGTACGCTCATAAACCGTCAGTTCACCAAGAGCAGCCAGTCGCTCCCAAGAGAGGTCGCCTGGGTTGGCTGTAAACCCATCCATAATCACTATTTTCATGTTCATCCTTTATTATACTAAAAAGACTTGCTACGAGAGCAAGTCCTTTTCCAACTGTGTGCCGCGAGCGGGACTCGAACCCGCACAGCTGCAATAGCCAAGGGATTTTAAGTCCCTCGTGTCTACCATTCCACCATCGCGGCAGCCGTAAGCGTGTGCAAAGGTAGATAAATTTTAGCTTATCGCCAAATTTTTCGATAAGAAATTAGTTCCACGCATTCAGCGACTCACCATTGAAAGAACAGTTATAGCGACGGAGTATGTCTCCCTGCTCACCATCGGTGACCACTCCCGTCTCCAGGCTATACACCCGGCTGCACAGATTACACTTCACGTGCTGTTTGTCACCTGTCCATTGCAAGGCGCGCTGTAGGTTACAGTTCGGACAGCAGCGATCGTAGGCGCGCAAACCGTCGAAATTCGTCATGCCGATAATCAGGCCAATCTCGTTATTTGTGCCGAGCACATAGGGGAAATTATTCTCAACTGCTGTTCGGATGGTGTTCTGCTCCGTACGTCCGTCGTTGCTCTCCACGTTAACTTGGCGAGTTACTGACTTACCATCGCCACGTGTTGACACAAAGACATAACAGCCGGGATTTTGGGCTGCCACGAAAATCAGACTGGTAGAGTGGTAGCTATACAGGAAAGTAAAGCGACACAATGTCGTATGGTCAATGCTGCCTTTCTCACAACTGGAGAATAAGAGGCCTGTAATGAGCAGAAGAACGGAAGAAATCAGCTTTTTCACTTCAGCAGTTGTTTTTCTGCATTCTTTACCTTCTCAAAGGCGAAACCTTCCAGGACTGTCGTCATCAGGGCCTGGATGCGATCGTTACAGAGATTGCCAATGCTTCCCTCGTGGGTATGGTGGATATCCTTGTTAGGACGGAAGGTGCCTGCCTCAATATCGAGACCAACTTTCTTGTAGGCATCGCGGAAAGGCATACCCTCAGCAGCAAGGCGGTTCACCTCCTCAACGCTAAACATGGGATCGTACATTGGATTGTCGAGAATATCCTCGCGTACCTCTATCTTATTAATAATGTAGGCAGCCATCTGTAGACAGTCCTTCAGTTCGTCGAATGCAGGCAGGAACACTTCCTTGATGATCTGCAGGTCGCGGAAGTAGCCTACGGGTAGGTTATTCATGATGAGCGTCACCTGCTGGGGCAAAGCCTGCAACTTGTTGCACTTGGCACGAATCAACTCGAAGACATCAGGGTTCTTCTTGTGCGGCATGATGCTCGAACCCGTGGTACACTCCTTGGGGAGACGGACAAACGAGAAATTCTGGGAATTGAACATACAGGCATCGAAGGCCATCTTGGCGATGGTACCGGCAATGGTAGCAATGGCGAAGCCCACGTTGCGTTCCATCTTGCCGCGTCCCATCTGCGCATATACGACGTTATAATCCATCGAGTCGAAGCCCAGCAAGTCGGTTGTCATCTGGCGATTCAACGGGAACGATGAGCCATAGCCTGCAGCTGAGCCCAAAGGATTGCGGTTGGTCATCTTGTAGGCAGCCTGGAGGAAGAGCATATCATCAGTCAGCGACTCGGCATAGGCGCCAAACCAAAGACCAAAACTGGAGGGCATAGCCACCTGAAGATGCGTATAGCCGGGCATCAATACCTGCTTATACTGTTCGCTCTTCTGGATGAGTTCGTCGAAGAGCACCTTCACGCTATCTGCAATCTCCATCAGCTGATGGCGCGTAAAGAGCTTCAAGTCGACCAACACCTGATCGTTACGCGAACGGCCAGAGTGAATCTTCTTGCCCATGTCGCCCAGCTTGCGCGTCAGCATCAGCTCGACCTGCGAGTGGACATCTTCCACACCGTCTTCTATCACGAACTCACCACGTGCGCAAATCTGATAAATATTCTTCAGCTCAGCTAAAAGCAAGGGCAGTTCGTCCTTGCCTATCAGTCCAATGCTTTCGAGCATCGTGATATGAGCCATCGAGCCCAATACATCGTATGGAGCCAGATAGAGATCCATCTCACGGTCTCGACCTACGGTGAACCGTTCAATCTCGGTATTCACCTCGAAATTCTTTTCCCAGAGTTTATTTGCCATTATACATAAGGTATTTGTGAAAGGGCATCTGCTATCTTCTCGACGCCATCCTGCAAAGGTCCTGAGACCATTCCCTTGAGCATGAATGGAATGTCGGCCTTGACGGTTACCTTCATCTTGCTCTCGGTATCGCTGACGGGCAGCACCTGAATCCACAAGTTGAAGGGCAGGGGCGACTGTTCGGTCTCGAACTTCACACACTTGTTCTCCTCACGCTCAATGATGCGGAGCTTCAAGTCACCAACAGGCGACACATTGACGCTGACGGAGTCGCTGTCAAAGGAAAAACTGTTCAGTTTGTCCTCTGGAACACGGTCGCGGACACGTTCCAGATTGCTCAAATCACTAATATTGCGATACACATCCTCTACAGGATATGGGATCTGCTTAACGCTACTTTCAAACTTTGTCATTGCTTCCACGTACTTGGTGACTGACGCCACTCGTTCAACACTTCAATTTCTTCTGGCTTGATATAGCCTGTTTCGGCAGCCTGCTCCAGCACGGCAGCATAATTGCTCAGTGTAATCAGTTTGACACCTGCCTCACGGAATGCCTCTTCAGCTACAGGGAATCCGTAGGTGAACGATGCCACCATACCAATAACCTCGACACCATACTGACGCAGAGCCTCGACAGCTTTCAGACTGCTACCACCCGTCGAGATAAGGTCTTCGACTACTATTACCTTGGCACCTTTTACCAACTCACCTTCCACCTGGTTACCCATGCCGTGATCTTTCGGTTTCGGACGGACATAGCAGTAAGGCAAGCCTAACTCATCGGCCACCAAAGCACCTTGAGCAATAGCTCCCGTAGCTACACCAGCCACAGCCTCAGCCTCAGGGAAGTTCTCCTGAATCAGATGACATAGCTCCAATTTGACAAACGAGCGGACATCAGCAAAACCCAGCGTTTTGCGGTTGTCGGTATAGATGGGGGACTTCCAACCCGAAGCCCATGTGAAGGGCTCGTTTGGCTGGAGTTTGATGGCTTTGATATCCATCAACTTCTTGGCAAAAAGTTTCTTGATTGTATCCATATTCTAGAATTTTGCTGCAAAATTACGAAATAATTATCAATTATCAATTGTCAATTATCATTTTTTTACTACCTTTGCACCCGCAATTCAAGGGGTGCCGTTCTGTTGACGGCTGAGATGATACCCTCTAAACCTGATGCGGACAATACCGACGTAGGGATGAATAGAGTAAATTCTGCCCCCTTATTTTTAGTAACATTAATAAATAAGGTAAAAGAGATGAGAAAGATTTTCATGATGGCATTGCTGGGTGTGACAACAGCCCAGGCCACCGAGTTAGACACGCTGAAAAGCGTGGAGTTACAGGATGTACAGGTAGTAGCGACACGAGCTACGCGCAAGACACCAGTAGCATTCACCGACATGAACAAGGAACAACTGAAAGCCGTGAACTTCGGACAGGACGTGCCTTATCTGCTGTCGCTGACACCCTCAGTGACGATGACCTCGGATGCAGGTAACGGCATTGGCTATACCTCGCTGCGTGTACGCGGTACCGACCCTTCGCGCATCAACATCACCGCCAACGGCATTCCCATGAACGATGCAGAGAGCGCCCAACTCTACTGGGTCAATATGGGTGATTTCGCCAGTAGCGTGCAGTCGATGCAGATTCAGCGTGGTGTGGGTACATCAACTAATGGTGCAGGTGCTTTTGGTGCTACGCTGAACATGCAGACAGAGAACATCGGCACAGAGCCATTCATCGGGCTGGACCTTAGCGGAGGCAGCTATTACAGCCATAAGGAGACATTGCGCTTTGGTACAGGACTGATTGGCGAGCACTGGGGCATACAGGGGCGTCTGTCGAACATCGGCTCTAAGGGTTATCTGGACCGCGCCTCGACCAAGCTGAACTCCTATTTCCTGCAGGCTGGTTATTTTGGCGAAAACACGATGGTGAAGTTCATTACCTTCAATGGCGTGGAAGAGACTTACCATGCGTGGAACTACACATCGAAATACGAGCAGAGCCTCTATGGACGCACGTATAACTCGTGTGGTGAGTATTACGACGCAGACGGGAACAGACGCTACTACGACAACCAGACGGACAACTACCATCAGCAGAACTACCAGCTGATATGGAACCAGCGACTGACGCAGGAGCTGAGCCTCAACGTAGCCCTGCACTACACCCGCGGTGATGGCTATTATGAGGAATACAAACGTAAGCGTACGCTGTTCGAATACGACTTAGATAAGCAGAATCAAGGAGCCAAGAGCGACCTGGTGCGCCAGAAGAAGATGGCCAACGACTTCTATGGCGTGGTGGCTTCGCTGGTTTACAATAACCAACAGAATCTCCAAGCTGTTCTGGGGGGTGGATGGAATAAGTATGATGGCGACCACTACGGACTGGTGACATGGGTGAAGAGTCCATTAGATCCCCTGATGCCCAACCACAAATACTACGACGACAAGACAAAAAAGACCGATTTCAACGTGTATGGAAAGGTGACTTACGAGTTGCTGCGCGGATTGAATGCCTATGTCGACCTGCAATATCGCCATGTGGGTCTGAAGATGACTGGTCCCACCGACGAAATCGACTGGAGCACCAATAAACGCATCGTCTATGACATGAAAGAATCGTTCGACTTCTTCAATCCCAAATTTGGCTTGAACTACGACATCACAACGAATCACAAGGTGTTCGTGTCGTATGCCATTGCCCACAAGGAACCAACACGCAACAACTTCCAGAACAGTCTGAACGCTAAGCTGGAGATGCCCAAGGCCGAGCGTCTGAACGACCTGGAAGTGGGCTACAAATACCAGAGTAAAATCTTTACTGCTGGTGCCAATTTCTACTGGATGAACTACAAGGATCAGTTCGTATTGACCGGTGAAATCGACCAAATAGGTGAGGCCATCACACGTAACATGCCCAAGAGCTATCGCCTAGGTATCGAACTGGAGGCAGCCGTAAAACCCGTTGACTGGTTCCGCTGGGATGTGAATGCCACCTGGTCGAAGAACCGTGTCAAGGATATCACCGTACAGTTGGCTGATGGCAGCGTAGCAAACCTTGGCAACCAGCCGCTGGCTTTCTCGCCCGACTGGATAGCCAACAACATCTTCACCTTTACTTATAAGGGGCTTAACGCCAGCATCCAGAGCCAGTATGTCAGCGATCAGTATCTGACTAATACAGGTTTCAAGGGCTACCAGACGCTGGATGACAACGGAAAGCCCACAGAAGTGAGTATGATGCTCGACGGACATTTCACGACCAACCTCGACCTGTCATATAACTTCAAGTTGCCCAAACTGGGAATGAAGGATGTTACTGTAGGTGTGACGTTCTACAACCTGTTCTCTGCCAAGTATGACAACAACGGATGGGCAGCTCCTTGCTACGACAAGGTGGACGGCAAGGTGATTGCCACAGGCTGGGACACCTCCGACCAGTACGAGGCTGGCTTCGCCCCATCAGCACCATTCAACATGATGGCGCACCTGTCGGTGAATTTTTAATTGACAATTGATAATTTGAAATGACGCTGGATTGGCTTGACATATTGACCACGATACTCGGCCTGATTTATATCTGGCTGGAGTATCGTGCGCATATTACCCTCTGGGTAGTAGGTATTGTCATGCCAGCACTCGACATCTACCTGTACTGGAGTCACGGGTTGTATGGTGATGCAGGTATGGCGTGCTACTATACCCTTGCTGCCTTCTACGGACTCTACATATGGAAATTCAAGAAGACTAGGAAGAAGAAAGAGTCGCTGCCTATCATCTTCATGCCACGCGACCAATATCTGCCATCCTTGCTGTTTTTCCTGATTTCATGGGGATTGATCTACTATATTCTCGTGACATGGACCAACTCCACCGTGCCCCTACTCGACTCATTTACCAACGCTGTGTCGTTTGTGGCTCTATGGGCGTTGGCACGTAAGTATGTAGAGCAGTGGATATTCTGGATTATCGTCGATGCTGTCTGTACCTTCCTCTATATACAAAAAGGTATTCCTTTCAAGGCCCTGCTCTATGGACTCTATGTCGTCATTGCCATAGCTGGCTATCGGAAATGGAAGAGCGTAGCAAAAACGGTAAAAAGAGACCAGAGATGAATACAGAGTTTGATGCCGTTATCGTTGCAAATGGTGAGTTTCCCACCCATGAGATTCCTCTAGCCATCCTGAAAAGCGTCAAGCATATCGTGGCGTGTGACGGAGCCATCAAGAACGTGCCTCAGGCGGAAGTCGTGGTGGGCGACGGCGATAGCGTGCCCCAGGCATACCACGACAGACTCATCAAAATCGAGGAACAGGAAGACAACGACCTGACCAAGGCTACACGCTACTGTTTATCGATGAAATGGCGAAAGATTGCTTATTTGGGATGTACAGGGAAGCGAGAAGACCACACGTTGGGAAACATCGGACTGCTGATGCGCTATTTCCGTAAGATGGGTATCGAAGGTCTGATGTTTACAGACTACGGATGCTTTACGCCCGCCTGCGGAAACCATACCTTCCCATCACAAAAAGGTCAGCAGGTGAGCATTTTCAACTTTGGATGCAAGCAACTCACCTCTGAGGGACTCAAATGGAATAGCTATGCTTATGATGAGTGGTGGCAAGGCACACTCAACGAGGCAATGGGTAACCAATTTTCTTTCTGTGCCGACAGCTACTATCTGGTTTATCAGACGTACGATGTTAAATAATTCATCATTCATCACTCATAATTCATAATTATTTCGTACCTTTGCAGTCTAATAATTAAATAGGTATGAAGATAGAACAACAGATAATGGCAGCGGCACAAGCTGCGGTGAAGGCACTCTACGGACAGGAAGTGCCTGAAAAGATGGTGCAGCTGCAAAAGACACGCAGCGAGTTTGAGGGCAGCTTGACCCTCGTAGTATTCCCCTTTGTCAAGATGGCCAAGAAGTCACCTGAGCAGACAGCCCAGGAACTTGGTGAATATCTTGTAGGCAACTGCGAGGCCATCAGCAAGTTCAACGTCGTAAAAGGTTTCCTGAACCTTAGCATCAGCGACGAGGCATGGCTGAACCTGCTCGTTGAAATCGACAATAACGACCATTATGGTGAAAAAGCAGCCAACGAGGATTCCCCTCTCGTGATGATAGAGTATTCATCACCCAACACTAACAAGCCTCTGCATTTGGGCCATGTTCGCAACAACCTATTAGGATGGTCGCTGGCGCAGATTATGCAGGCCAATGGCAATAAGGTGGTAAAAACCAATATCGTAAACGATCGCGGTATCCACATATGTAAGTCAATGCTGGCTTGGCTGAAATGGGGCAATGGCGAGACACCAGAGTCGTCAGGCAAGAAAGGCGACCACCTGATTGGTGACTACTATGTGGCTTTTGACAAGCATTTTCGCGATGAAATCAAGGATTTAGTGGCTCAAGGCATGGACGAGGAGCAGGCCAAACAAGAAGCTCCACTCATCAAAGAAGCCCACGAGATGCTGGTGAAATGGGAGAACAATGATCCTGAGGTACGTGCACTGTGGGAGAAAATGAACAATTGGGTATACGCAGGCTTTGATGAAACCTATCAAAAAATGGGTGTATCGTTCGATAAGATCTATTATGAGAGCCAGACCTACCTGAAGGGAAAAGCCAAGGTGGAAGAAGGTCTCGCTAAAGGTCTCTTCGAGCGCCATGCTGACAATTCCGTATGGGCTGACCTGACCAACGAGGGTCTTGATCAGAAATTATTGCTCCGCAGCGATGGCACATCTGTATATATGACTCAAGATATCGGTACTGCCGAAATGCGTTTCCAAGACTATCCCATCGACAAGATGATATATGTTGTTGGAAACGAGCAAAATTATCATTTCCAAGTACTCTCTATCTTGCTCGATCGTCTGGGTTTCAAGTGGGGTAAAGAATTGACACATTTCTCATATGGTATGGTCGAACTGCCTAATGGTAAGATGAAGAGCCGTGAAGGTACCGTCGTTGATGCCGACGACCTGATGCAGTTGATGGTAGACGATGCCCTGAAGACTTCTATGGAGTTGGGAAAATTCGACGACATGAGCGAGGAAGAGCGCAACGAGATTGCACGTATTGTCGGTATGGGCGCCTTGAAGTATTTTATCCTGAAAGTCGATGCCCGCAAGAATATGCTGTTCAATCCTGAAGAAAGTATCGATTTCAACGGAAACACAGGACCTTTTATCCAATATACTTATGCGAGAATACGTAGTATTCTTCGCAAGGCTGGTAATACTGGTATGACTAGTATAACTAGTACGACAAGTCTTAGTGACAAGGAAGTAGAGCTCATCCAAAAAATGAGCGAGTATGGTGCCGCCGTTGAGCAGGCAGGCAAAGACTACTCGCCATCAGGCATAGCCAACTACTGCTACGAGCTGACAAAAGTATTCAACCAGTTCTACCACGACTACTCCATCTTGAATGAACCCGACGAGCAAAAGAAGGCTGTTCGTCTGATGCTGGCCAAGAACGTCGCCAAGATCATCAAGAATGGTATGGCCCTATTGGGCATTGAGGTTCCTGAGCGCATGTAACTATGCAGAACCCTCCCGATTACAGACACGACACCGTACTGCCCTTGCCCATGGAGGTAAGGGCAGACGCGTGGGCTGTAGACGCAGCCTGCTCGGGCAATCCTGGACCTATGGAATATCAGGCCATTGATTTGCAAACTGGTGCCCGTGTGTTCCATTTCGGTCCCATGAAAGGCACTAACAATATCGGGGAGTTTCTGGCTATTGTACACGCACTAGCCCTGATGCAGCAACAAGGGTTACACGACAAGGTGATATACAGCGACTCGTATAACGCCATTTTATGGGTCAACAAACGGAAATGTAAGACAAAATTAGAGCGTACTCCTGAAACAGAGCCGCTCTATCAGATTATACTTCGTGCTGAACGCTGGCTAAACACACACACCTGGCGCAACCCAATCATCAAATGGGAAACGCAGAAGTGGGGCGAAGTGCCTGCTGATTTCGGTAGGAAGTAAGAAGATTCCCATCGTATTCATGACTACTTATCAGCACCACATCGGATGGTAGCTGAGGAGCACGTGTACCATCACCGACGACAAATGTAGCCGTCTCCACACGGATTTCATCCCACAAGCCTGCTTGTATAAACGAGTTGTGGGTCTGCAGACCACCCTCTACGATGAGTGATTGGATGCCATGTTGGTAGAGATCGTCCATGAGCTGTGTCAAAGGTCTTTGACGCGTCAAGACAATACGTTTAGGATTAGGACCAACCCAATGGCGAACGGTCAGTTGAGGATGTTCGCGGACATCAGTGGTATGTCCCACCAATATGGCATCCTCTTCTGCACGAAGCTTATGGGAAAGCATCTGCGTCTGCTCATTGCTGATTTGCAGGGCATGGCCACAATTGTCGATGAAACCGTTGGAAGTTTGCGCCCACTTCAGGATGATGTAAGGGCGATGCTTGGAATGATAGGTAAAGAAACGACGATTCAGCCACATGCACTCCTGTTCCAAAACACCCAAAGTCACCTCGATGCCTGCCTGGCGAATCTTAGCGATGCCCCTACCCTGCACTACAGCAAAGGGGTCGATGCAACCCACAACAACCTTTTTTACCCCCTTACTAACAATGAGATCAGCACAAGGTGGAGTCTTACCATAATGGGCACAGGGCTCCAAAGACACGTAGATGGTGGCATCTTTCAGCAACGGTTCATCCTCAGGACGTACTGATGCAAAGGCATTCACCTCAGCATGTCCCTCGCCACAACGAACATGGTATCCCTCACCAATAATTCGTCCGTCAGCAACAATGACGGCACCAACCATAGGGTTGGGACGTGCACCTCGTATGCCATTGGCAGCCAACTGCAGACAACGCCGCATGAATTTTTCATCTGTTGAGATTTGGAGATTCTCCATAATTTTAGTACTTTTGCATTTGCTATGAACTACCAGGAACTGTGGCGTCGCTTGGCGCAGGTTTATGACGAGGGCGAGGCCAAAGCCATTGCCCGCATGGTCTATGAGGTGCGCTTCAACCTGACGCTATCAGACCTTTTCATCGGCAAAGATACGCAATTATCAGCAAACGACCAAGCAGAACTGGCAGAAATCACACAACGACTGGAACAACAAGAACCTGTGCAGTATGTACTGGGACAGGCCGATTTCTGCGGGCGGACATTCCTGGTCAATCAACACGTACTGATTCCTCGTCCTGAAACAGAAGAGTTGTGCCGATGGATTATTTCTGAGTTTAGAGATGAGAGTTTAGAGTTTAGAGATTGCTCCATTCTTGACATAGGTACCGGCAGCGGATGCATCGCCATCACGCTGGCAGCCGGACTGCCTAAATTCGAGGTGACAGCATGGGACATCTCTGGAGAAGCGCTACAGGTAGCACGAGAAAATGCCAAAAGGCTCCATTTCAACGTAATTTTTGAACTGGCTGATGCCCTAAGCACACCACTTGACCATGAGCGATGGGATGTCATCGTGAGCAATCCACCTTATATATGTAATAAGGAACGCGCACGTATAGAAGCTAATGTGCTGGACCACGAACCCCATACCGCACTCTTCGTACCCGACGAGACCCCCCTGTTATTCTATAGCGCCATTGCCCAATATGGACTGACAGCGCTGAAAACGGGGGGACGACTCTACTTTGAAATTAATCCCCTCTACGCTCAAGAACTGGCAGAAATGTTAAGTATGATGTCGTAC
>JAEEGL012553792.1_pt1 | contig 11747 bp, 8 predicted proteins | sample 9134231 | NCBI WGS metagenome assembly JAEEGL01 (sample SAMN16246548, study PRJNA631951) | gut metagenome | biome: gut microbiome; feature: rumen; material: fiber-attached | host: Bos | place: Iran: Karaj | collected 2018-10
TCAAAAGCAAGCTTTCTGGCCTCCTCACTTTCAGGAGAAAGAACCGCTATACTCGCCAGCTTTTCTACATCCATCATCTTTAAAAGTATAACCGGAACGATGCCATGCACAAAGTTGATGATCATATGAAGTATGATCGTATACCTGATTCTTCCTGTTATGGTATAGATATAAGCAAATATTACACCTACCAGAAATGTATAGAAGAACTGATACAGATTGGTATGAAACAGGGCAAACATAAAGCCTGACAGAAAAATAGTATGCTTCTTGGAAAGAAACCAAAGTCTGTCTATCAGAAGCTTCCTAAATGCAAGCTCCTCCAACATCGGCCCAAGAATAACCGCAAAAATAATACTCGGAAGTATGTCCTGCCTGCTTATCATATCTATAGTAGTATTATCAATAGAGACTCCCAGCAGATGACTCAGTAGGTAACCAATTATCCTTCCTACGATATTTCCTGTTATCATGAGAAATGTAAGGATAAAATAAAACTTGAAGCCAAAGCCAATTGAAAGCTTCTGATCTTCCGGTCTGGTATGCTGCATATTTTTGATAAGAATAAAGCATACCGGAAATCCAAACACCCATATAGGTGCAAGTCCCACAAGATAGTTGATCCAACTACTTGAAATGTGCAGATCATTCGTAGTCATCACAAGCTTGATAATAAAAGAAACAGCATACATAACAATAACAAAAACAGTATAAGCTATTCCGATCTGACTATATCTGTTTTTTATCTCTGATCTTTCCACCCTGTCACCTACTCAACCTTTTACTATGCACTTATAATGCAGCCTTAAATGCTGCAAGAAGGTCAGCGTACTCCTCATATGCCGGCAGCTCCGGATAATCCTTCTTTATCTGCTCTGTCGACCTAAACAAAAATCCGGCCTTACTTGCCTGTATCATTGCGAGGTCATTGAAGCTGTCACCTGTAGCTATTGTATCAAACCCGCAGGACTGAAGAGCCTTTACAGTAGTGAGCTTTGACTTCTCACATCTCATTCTAAAGCCTGTTATACTTCCATCCTCTGCCACCTCAAGAGTGTTGCAGAAAATAGTTGGCATACCGAGCTTCTCCATGAGAGGCTTTGCAAACTGTTCAAATGTATCACTAATGATAATGGTCTGTGTTACACTTCTTAATTCGTCGAGAAACTCCTTTGCTCCCGGAAGCGGATCAATACGTGAGATCGTCTCCTGTATCTCCTTAAGACCAAGTCCATGCTCCTTAAGTATTCCCAGTCTCCAGTTCATCAGCTTATCGTAATCAGGTTCATCTCTTGTTGTTCTTTTAAGCTCAGGTATACCGCTCTCCTCAGAAAACGCTATCCATATCTCAGGAACAAGTACTCCCTCAAGATCAAGACATGCAACATTCATTCCCATTTCATTTTCCTCCATTTACTTTTGATCCCGGAAGCTGTCCCGGAATCTTTATACTTTTATATAACTTTCACAAGTTCATCAATGACGTCCTTCATATGATCATCAACAAACCCAAAGTCCATTTCCTTATATGACCACGCTGCTCTTCCTATTCCGTATTTATCAAACACTGAGCAGATATCACGGTACCAATCGAGTGTATCCTCCGGCGTTGCCAGATTGATAACACCATATTCTCCGCAGTAAAGCGCAACATTTCTTTCCTCAGCTACACTAACTGCTTCCTGCACCATTTTTTCAAAATATTCAGTACCCATCATTTCTTCCGGATCAAACCCTGAAAAGTCTACAGCAAATCTTGCAAGATATTTATCAGTATTTTCTGCATATTCCTTATAGGTCAGCTTATAGCCCATTCTGAAGCTTGTGTCCATTCCATCTACCCAATAGCCACCCTGATGAGTAAACACAAGCGGCTCATAGCAATGGAAATTATAAACGATATTTTCATCATACGGAAGTGCAAGGTCCTTTAACGCTTCGATACTGTTATTATAATATCCGCCAAGAAGTATCTTGATCTCAGGTGCATACTTCCTGATTCTCTTTATACACTCTGTGGATATCCTGTTCCAAGGCTCACAGTATTCCTTATCTGTAACCTCGTTAAGTATCTCAAAGCAGAGTCTCTCATGGTACTTGCCATATCTCTCCGCAAAAACCTCCCATAGCTTATAGAAACGTTCCTGATATGACTCCTCTTCAAAGAATCCTGTCTCAGCCTCGCCACTATCAAAGCTAAATCCAAATGTTTTGTGCAGATCAAGTATCATGTTCAGTCCATACTTTCCTGCCCATTCCAAGGCGTTATCGATATAGACAAAACCATCCTCTTTATAGTTTCCTTCTGCATCCTCAACCAGGTCATAATCAACTGGAACTCTTATATGGTCCAGTCCCCACTTGGCAATCCTCTTTACATCCTCTTCATGAATAAAACCATCATACCTCTCCTTAGTATGATCACACTGTGATAACCATCCTCCCAGATTGATTCCATGCATATATCCTGTCATTGTCTTCAAAGCCGTTACCTCCCAAAAATAAATCTTTTATGCCATCATACCCTAATACGATTTTAGTATATATCATTTTAATAACTATTAATGTCAAAATGCTTAACACTTTTATAGCGAAGAATTATACCAGTTTTAAGGCTTCGCTTATGTTCGAAACATATACTACTTCAACGCCTTGACCTTCTATACTTTTTGATGCATTTGACTTTGGAGCAATAACCCTGGTATAGCCAAGCTTTTCAGCTTCTTTTATTCTCTGCGAGATATTTCTTACTCCCCTTATTTCTCCTGCAAGACCAATCTCTCCAATTATCACAGTACCCTTATCAATCGGACGATCTCTGAACGAAGAGGCAATAGAAAGCACTACTCCAAGATCTGTAGATGGATCATTTATCCTGAGACCACCTGCAACATTTACGTAGCAGTCACAGCCGGACATATTGATCCCACCTCTTTTTTCAAGCACTGCAGTAAGAAGTCCGACTCTGTTATAATCAAGCCCCACACTTGTACGCTTTGGCATACTGAAGTTTGAATCTGTACAAAGTGCCTGTATCTCAACAAGCATCGCCCTTGTTCCCTCGATTATACAAACCACTGCTGAACCGGAGGCATCCTCAGGTCTTCCGCTCAGGAAAAACTCAGACGGATTAATAACCTCCTCCAGGCCGGTGTCAGTCATGTTGAAAACACCTATCTCATTCGTTGAACCGAATCGATTCTTGTTAGCACGAAGGAGTCTGAAGCCCCCGCTGCTATCTCCTTCGAAGTATAGAACTGAGTCCACCATATGCTCCAGTGTTCTCGGTCCCGCAACTGTTCCTTCCTTTGTCACATGACCTACAATAAATATAGCAGCACCCTTTTTCTTTGCTATCTGAAGAAGCCTTGCAGTAACCTCTCTCACCTGAGATATGGTTCCGGGTGCAGCCTCTACATTAGATGCCTCTATAGTCTGGATAGAGTCTATCACGACAACCTCAGCCTCAAGACTGTCTATCTGACTCTCGATGTTATCCATATCGTTATCGCTCAGAAGCATAAGCCGTTCTTCCATCACGCTTCCGGCATCTATACCAAGTCTTACTGCTCTGGACTTTATCTGTGACACTGATTCCTCGCCCGATACATACAGAACCTTTTCATCTTCCTTTACAAGATTTCTGCACATCTCAAGAAGCAGCGTCGACTTTCCGATACCCGGATCACCACCGACAAGAACAAGCGAACCCTTTACTATTCCTCCTCCAAGCACACGATCAAGCTCAGATATATGTGTACTTATCCTGCTCTCCTCAGAGGACGAAACATTTTTGATGCTTGTTGCTTTAGGTCTGTCCGATGCAGAGACAGTTTTATTTGATCTTGTTTTTGTTACCTTCTCTTCGACAAACGAATTCCAGGCCTTACAGGCGGGACACTGTCCCATCCATTTTCCATATTCATTGCCACATTCCTTGCAATAGAATATTTGTTTTTCCTTTGCCATTATAAACCTCAAAAAATACGAAAGAACACCGCAGCTTATTACCTGCGGTGTTCAGTCATATATTAATTTTTTTCTATTACGACATCGACCTTGTCATTTTCCTCAAGCTCTACGCTGATACTCAGTTTTCCACCAAGATTGGTCTTCATTTTTCCAACATATACGTCAGCAACATGAACCTTATATTCTGTTTCTGCCTCGAGCTCAAGTGTTACCTGTGCATCCTTGTCCCCTTCAACACTGAACATTACCTTCTTATCATTAGCTCTGAACTCATGAACTGCTGTTCCGGGAACTGATTCATAAACAAACATGCCGTTTCTTTCAAGCTTAGTTATTTCATTAAACGTTTTGATCTTATAACTGTCTCCGTTATACTCAAAACCGTCTTTTTTGGTTTTCGTCTCCAGTTCGTAATTACCAAAACTGATAGATCCGTTTTCTTCTTCCCTTATAAGCTCGTCAATAACTGCCATTTTTCTTACCTCCCAAGTGATATAGGTTTTCCGGACCATTCCGGAACCATCACCAAATCAAAATACTACAAATATAATATAACAAATAATACGCTTTATTGCTAGCGTTTTATTGATGTTTCACATAGCGTTTTATTGATGTTTCACTTTGAATGAAACCTCACCATTTTGAACAGAAATACTTATAGTATCTCCCTTCTTTATCTCGCCTGAAATAAGCTTTTCAGAAAGCGGATCCTCAACATACTGAATGACTGCACGCCTAAGCGGCCTTGCACCAAAATCCTTATCATAGCCTTTTTCAAAGATGAACTTCTTAAGCCTTGAACCATAAGAAAGCTTGACGTCGAGATTCTTCTTTACCCTGCTCTTCAGCTCACCGATCATAAGCTCGGCTATATCCATAACCTGCTTTTCTGAAAGCGGTTCAAATACGATTATATCATCGAGACGATTCAGAAACTCAGGTCTGAAGAGCTTCTTCACCTCATCCATCACTCTGCCCTTCATCTCATTATATGACTTCTCCCGACTTTCATCAGTAACAAAGCCTATCTGCTTCGGATCGATTATTCTGTCCGCACCAAGATTTGAAGTCATTATAATAATCGTATTCTTGAAATCAACTCTTCTTCCCTGAGCATCTGTGATTATACCATCATCAAACACCTGAAGAAGTATGTTGAACACATCCGGATGTGCCTTTTCGACCTCATCAAAAAGTATGACACTGTACGGATTTCGTCTGACCTTTTCCGAAAGCTGTCCGCCCTCGTCATAGCCGACATAACCCGGAGGAGAACCAACCATTTTCGATACACTGTGCTTCTCCATATATTCAGACATATCAACTCTGATAAGACTCTTTTCATCTCCGAAAAGTGCCTCGGCAAGAGCCTTTGAAAGTTCTGTTTTTCCAACACCGGTAGGTCCCAGGAAGAGAAATGTACCAATCGGCCTTTTAGGATCTCTGAGTCCTGATCTGCTGCGTCTTATAGCCTTCGAAACAACCGAAACAGCTTCGTCCTGTCCTACAACTCTTTCATGCAGCTTTTCATCCAGACTGAGAAGTCTTGACTGCTCACTTTCACTGAGCCTGCTGACAGGTATCTTCGTCCATATAGAAACTACCTCAGCGATATCATCAGGAGTTATAAGCTTTAGCTCCTCAGCTTCAGTGGCTACATTTGCACTTTCATATTTTTTCAGATTCTTACGCATTAACGCCGCCTGCTTCAGGTCGCCTTCACTAAGCGCATCATCCAAAAGTCTTTTCATAAACCAGATAGACTCAGAGCTGTACTCATAAGCAAAGCCCTTTGGTATATCGCCAAGCTTTGCTCTGGCTGCAGCCTCATCCATAAGATCGATTGCTTTATCCGGCAGAAATCTGTCATTTATATATCTGGTTGAGAGCTCTACAGCCGCCTGAATCGCCTCATCAGTTATCTTCACCTGATGGAACTGCTCATAGGCACTTCTAAGTCCAAGGAGAATATCCAGCGTCTCTTCCTTAGTCGGCTCCTCAACCATTACAGGCTGAAATCTTCTTTCGAGCGCTTCATCCTTTTCTATATATTTTCTATACTCTTCAAGAGTAGTTGCTCCGATAACGTGAAGGTCGCCTCTTGAAAGTGCAGGTTTAAAGATATTGGCCGCATCGTGTGTTCCCTCAGTTCCACCGGCTCCGATCAGGGTATGGAGCTCATCTATAAAGAGTATTATGTTCGGATTATCCTTAAGCTCGTTTATCGTATTCTTAAGTCTTTCCTCAAAATCACCACGATACCTGGTACCTGCAAGCATAGCTGCGAGATCCAGACTCATTATCTTTTTATCTGCCAGAGCACTTGGAACATTTTTCTTCTCGATAAGCTGTGCAAGTCCTTCAACGATTGCGGTCTTTCCGACACCCGGTTCGCCTACAAGACACGCATTATTCTTGCTTCTTCTTCCAAGTATCTGCATCACCCTTACTATCTCATCCTGTCTTCCGACAACAGGATCAAGCTTCAGCTTCTTTGCCTCCTCAGTCAGATCTCTGCAGTAAGAAGCAAGCATGGATTTACTCTTAGCTGCCTTTCCATCCTCTGCAAGTCCGTTATTTTTCAGATACTTATTTATATCCTTCTTTGGCATACCCGTTGCAACCAGCATCTCTACCATAAGTGCATCAGGCTTTATATTTTTTGATTTCAGAACATCATAAATATCCTCATCAGCATCTTTAAGTATACTAATGAGGATATGCTCTGTTCCGATTTCAGGCATCTTAAGACGGTCAGCCTCCTCAGCCGCTCTCTCAAGAACGGCCTTAGCTCTTTCCGTATAACGTCCATGACCCATACCACCGACAAAATGCTTTGCCTCAATCCGTAGATTAATACCCAGTCCCTGAAGATCATCAGCTCTGAGTCCATTCTTCAAAAGAACACTGTAAGCAAGTCCCTTGTGAGTTGTATAAAGTGATATGAATATATGTCTGACATCGACATAATCACATTTTAGTCTCTCAGCAAGCTCCTCCGCCCCTTTAAGGACGAGCTTTGCTGTTACTGACATATTATTTTTCATCATCTATAGCCTTACCTATATCATGTCTCATGTACTTGTTTTCGAAGTCGATAAGCTCAGTTGCTGCATATGCATTGGCTCTGGCCTGCTTAAGGTTATCACCAAGAGCTGTAACACCAAGTACACGACCTCCGTTTGTAACTATCTTCTTCTCACCATTTTCGCCATCAGCAAACTTAGTTCCTGAATGGAAAACATAGTAACCTTCTTTTCCCTTAAATGCATCAAGGCCCTTTATCTCAAAGCCCTTCTTATATGAAACCGGATAACCGTCAGAAGCAAGCATAACGCATACTGCTGCATTATCCTCAAACTGAAGATCGATCTTATCAAGTGTTCCGTCAGCGCAAGCTTCCATAACCTCAACTATATCATTCTTAAGTCTAGGGATGACAACCTGAGCTTCAGGGTCTCCGAATCTTGCATTGAACTCAAGAACTCTCGGTCCCTTTTCGGTAAGCATCAGTCCGCAGAAAAGAACTCCCTTGAACTCTCTTCCCTCTGCAGCCATAGCATCAATTGTTCTCTGATATACATTTTCCTCACAGAACTTTGCTATCTCATCTGTATAGAAAGGACTTGGTGAAAATGTACCCATGCCGCCTGTGTTAAGACCTGTATCTCCATCACCGGCACGCTTATGATCCTGTGCAGATGTCATAGGAAGAATTGTTTTTCCATCAGAGAAGCAGAGAACCGAAACCTCACGTCCGGTCATAAACTCTTCAATTACTACCTTGTTTCCTGCCTCACCAAACTTCTTATCAACCATTATCTCCTGAATTCCGGCCTTTGCCTCCTCAAGAGTCTGACATATAAGCACACCCTTTCCAAGAGCAAGTCCATCAGCCTTAAGAACATATGGAGCTTCCTGAGTCTCAAGATAAGCAAGTGCAGCATCAGCATCCTCAAAGGTTTCATAAGCTGCTGAAGGGATGTTATACTTCTTCATCAGATCCTTAGAAAATGCTTTTGAAGCTTCGATAATCGCAGCATTCTTTCTTGGTCCGAAGGTCTTGATTCCTGCATCGAGGAAAGCATCAGCCACTCCGGCTGCTAAAGGATCATCAGGTGCAACTATTACAAAGTCTACATCCTTTTCCTTTGCGAATGCTACAAGTGAATCAGCATCCATTACAGATATATCTACACACTCGGCAAGCTCTGCTATTCCTGCATTTCCAGGGGCTGCATATAGCTTGTCACATTTTGGACTCTTGGCAACTGCCCACGCAATAGCGTGCTCACGGCCGCCTCCGCCGACTATCATTATTTTCATATCCAACATTCTCCTTATTTATCTATTCAGGTGCCGCCAGTCCCACTTACCTACATCAAACGACACGCCACTGTCCAAATCAGTTACTATGCTCCTCAGGCTTTGTATAAACAACCTTTCCGTTTGCTATCATATCTATAGCCTCAGGCATTATCTTCCACTCAGCCTCTTCCATGATTCTCTTCTGAAGAGTTTCAGGTGTATCTCCATCCTGAACATATACAGCCTTCTGAATTATGATAGGACCTGTATCAGTACCGGCATCAACAAAGTGAACCGTCGCACCCGACACCTTCACTCCTCTTTCAAGGGCAGCTTTATGAACCTTGAGACCATAATAACCCTTTCCGCAGAAGGACGGAATTAGCGAAGGATGTATATTTATGATACGTCCCTCGTATTTCTTGATTACAATTTCAGGAATTACAACAAGGAAACCGGCAAGTACTACCAGATCAGGACTGAAGCTATCTATTGCCTCGAGAAGTCCGTTATTAAAGGAAGCTCTATCCGGAAAATCCTTCGGAGCAACAACCATGCTCTTGATACCGGCCTTTTCGGCTCTTTCAAGAGAATATACTCCATAGTTATTACTTATAACACCGACTATTTCAGCGTTAGTTATCGTTTTATTATTTACACCATCTATTATTGCCTGAAAATTGGTTCCGCCACCGGAAACCATTACAAGTACTCTTAGCATAAGATGACTCCCTTTTCTCCTTTAACTATATCTCCAATGATAAGCGCATCATCACCGGCTGATTTTGCAGCTGCAACAACCTTATCAGCATCTGCACTGTTTACAGCAAGCATCATACCGATACCCATGTTGTAGGTATTGTACATAACATGCTCATCTACATCTCCCTCTTTAGCCATAAGCTTAAAGATAGGAGGTACATCATATGAGTTCTTATTAATTCTTGCAAGCGCACCATCAGGAAGCATTCTAGGAATATTCTCATAGAATCCACCGCCTGTTATATGGCTGGCACCCTTTACTCTGACTCCTGCATCCTTAATAGCCTTGAGAGCCTTTACATAGATACGTGTAGGTGTAAGAAGTGTCTCTCCTACTGTGGCACCGAGTTCATCTACATATCTGTTAAGATCAGCCTCTGTCGTTCCAAAGATCTTTCTTACAAGTGAAAATCCATTTGAATGAACTCCGCTTGATTTGATTCCAACAATCACATCACCCTCAGCTATATCAGCACCGGTTATAAGATCTTTTTCATCAACTACTCCAACTGCAAAGCCTGCGAGATCATACTCATCCTCCGGCATAAGTCCCGGATGCTCTGCTGTTTCACCACCGATAAGTGTTGCTCCTGACTGAAGACAGCCCTCAGCTACACCACTTACAATAGTTGCTATTTTTTCAGGAATATTCTTTCCACACGCTATATAATCAAGGAAGAAAAGCGGCTCAGCACCTGCACAGGCTATGTCATTTACACACATAGCAACGCAGTCAATTCCCACTGTATCATGCTTATCAAGAACAAATGCAAGCTTTATTTTTGTTCCAACTCCGTCTGTTCCGGAAACAAGCGTAGGCTTTTCCATTCCCATGAAACCACTCATTGAAAAAGCACCTGAAAAGCCACCTAAACCACCTAATACCTCCGGTCTTACAGTTGCCTTCACATGCTCCTTCATAAGCTCGACTGACTTGTAGCCTGCCTCGATATCAACACCTGAATTTTTGTAATCCATTATCTTTCCTCCTGATTTTGCAAACTAGAACGTATTTGAATTCTACATTCATGCGACATATGAATTGCTCTTGATCAATATATTTTCAAGCAATCCTTGATTATTATAAGTTATCTTAAATGTTTTGTAAACGAATAGTTATAGTGTTATAATGAGAGTAGCTTTTATGTTACGGATTATTTGTTTTGGGGTAGAAAAATAAAGGGGTGATTACTTGATAGATCTAAACAGACCTACTATCGGTTTTTTGACGTGTCATTTAGACAACGATTATGCCTTTGAGATATGTAAAGGCGTCGAATATGCGGCTGAGGAAGCCGATGTAAACTTAGTTATTATGCCGGGAATGTTCCTCAACGCTTCTTATAACGATCCAATCAACGCAAAGTATGATTATCAGTACAATTCCATCTTTCACTATGCAACAAAAAAATCACTTGATGCGCTGATTATTTCCATCGGTTCAATAGGCAGCTTTCTTTCGGTAAATGATAAGAAAACATTTATCGATAGTTTTGATATGCCTATAATCACTATTGAAGCCGAGATTCCCGGATATCCTTACCTCTATACAGAGAGTCGAACCGGAATGAGTGAGGCTATAAGGCATCTGATCATAGATCATGGAAAAACCAAAATCGGTTTTGTCAGCGGCAGACTTGAAAATGCTGACGCACTCGAAAGATTCAATGTATATAAGGAAATCCTTGCGGAGAATGGAATACCTTACGAAGAGAAACGAGTTGCGTACGGAAACTTTTCAGAATTTACAGAGGATATCGTTGACGAGCTATTAAACAACAACCCTGATCTTGAAGCGATTGTTTTTGCCAACGATACAATGGCAATAGGCGGTTATAAATCCGTCAAGAAAAGAGGCCTTGTAGTTGGAAAGGATATTCTAATAGTAGGATATGATAATTCCCCATGCGCTCTTGAGCTTGCGCCACAGCTTACAACTGTTGACAATAACATAATGGATCTCGGTTATAATTCCGTATATCAGGCTCTGGAGATACTTAAAACCGGTAAAAATTCTACCTCACTATTAAAATCCCGACTCGTAAAAAGACTTTCCTGCGGATGCAATCCTTCACACAATTCTGAAGTAATTGATGATATTAATAACAACCTATCAAGCTATACATCAGACGATGTGATGCGTCTTTTTAAAGAAAACTATACAGAACAGCATTCAAATAATTTCTATTCAAAGGACTTGTTCGCTGTACTTGACCCTTATTTAAAGATATTTATTGATGCACTCTTTGATGATAACCCCTTTGACAATGATGAGCTTAAGTCTAAGACCGAAAAGCTCATGGAAAACAGCATAATCAAATACTACTATTCTCATAGCAAAATGACGTATTTGATAAATACACTTTCAAACTTCCTGCTGAATCTCAACATTCCGAACGAGAGACATTTCAAGCTGGAGGCTATGTTCAATGCTGTTCTCTCCTTCCTCTCATTCTACATTTCCAAGGAATATGTAACTGAGGTTAAGAGCAACAAGGAAAAGGTATGGCAGTCAATGAGAATGACCAGAGATACCCTGCTTAATTCTTCTGATGACAGAGCATGCTACACTCTTATCGCAGAAAACCTTTATAATCACTGTGGTTTCCATAGTGCATTCCTTTATTTATATGACGAGCTTCCTGTACTGAAAAACGACGGCTTGTGGCGTATTCCGAAATACATCCACCTGCAGGCCTTCGTAA
>JAEEGL013110739.1_pt1 | contig 11747 bp, 9 predicted proteins | sample 9134231 | NCBI WGS metagenome assembly JAEEGL01 (sample SAMN16246548, study PRJNA631951) | gut metagenome | biome: gut microbiome; feature: rumen; material: fiber-attached | host: Bos | place: Iran: Karaj | collected 2018-10
ATGGCGGAATATGAGCTTTCTGCACTCCTCGTCCGCCACGTCGTCCACGGTGAAGACGCCCGCGTCCTCCTCTATCCCGGAATGGAAGAAAACGTGCATCAGCACGTCTCCCAGCTCCTCCCGGAGATGGTCGGGGCTTTTCTCGTCGATGGCCTCCGCCAGCTCGTAGCACTCCTCAAGGAAGTCCCTTCGGATGCTCTCGTGGGTCTGGACCCTGTCCCAGGGACAGCCGTCCTCCGCCCGCAGCGCCGCCACCAGCAGCCGCAGGTCGTCCACGCCGTATTTGTCCTTCTGTACGAAATCAGATGCTCTCATTTTCTCCTCTGCGGCCGTGCCGTTCACTTCAGTTTAAGAAGCCGCGCTATGGTCTCGCCCTTGGGAAGGAGCAGGGCGTCCTCCCGGGTGAAGGTGCGGGTGACTATTATGAGCACTCCGTACACCGCCACCGCCGCGCCCACGGCGGCGACCAGGGACACGAGGCCCCCCATCCGTCCGCCTCCCAGGGCAGGCGCCAGAAACCTGGTGCAAAGACCGCTGACGGCCGCGGCGGCCGCGGCCATGGCGGCGGTGCACAGCACGGGCTTCACGGTTATCTTCAGGAAGTCGGGACGGCTGTCCCGCAGCTTCAGGGACATGAACACCACGTTCATCAGCGTGATGAAGATATAGCAGGCCAGGGTGCCCACCGGGGCGCCCAGGATGTTGACGGCGGAGCTGCCCACCAGGATCCAGTTCACGCCGATCTTTATAACGCCGCCGATGGGCAGCGTTATGAGACTTAGCTTTTCGTGGCCGCTGGCCTGGAGCGCGGCGTTGGTCACGAGATACGTGCACACGAAGTAGGACGCTATGCCCAGAATGGCCAGCAGGGCGGGCCCTTTGGCGTTGGAGTTGGGGTAGAGGACGGTGTAGATCGGTTTACATAACACGCACAGACCCACCCCCGCGGGCAGGGCCAGCAGATTCGTTATCTTAATGGAGCTCTCTATCAGCTTTTTGCCCTCGAGGGCGTTTTTCGCCGCCAGCGCCGCCGCTATGGCGGGCACCACCGCCACCGCCACCGGGGTGAGGAAGGCGGAGGGGATGTTGAACAGCGTCAGCGCCTTGCTGTAGGCGCCGTAGAGTATCTTGGCGTCGGTATAGGAGAAGCCGGCGCCGGACTGGAGCCGCAGCAGCACCAGCTTCGTATCGATAAGGGTGATGATGTTGAGTATGGACGAGCCCAGGGTGATGGGCACGCCTATGGAGATTATCTGGCGGCAGGTCGAGGACACGGGGTCCGGCTCGTCAAGGACCGCCGCGGGGGGATCGTCCCGCCCCAGCCTGCGGCAGTAGGCCCACACTATGGGGATGGCAAGACCAAGGCCGATGGTGACGCCCACGATGGCGCCGGCGGCCACCGCCGCCGTGCCGTAGCCCCGCCGGTCCAGGAACCAGGCGATGGTCAGGCCGAACACCAGCTTGCAGCCCACCTCCATTATCTGGGAGATGGACGTGGGGAGCATGTCGCCGTGTCCCTGGGAAAGGCCCCGGAACACGGATATCACGCAGGCGAAGAACACCGCCGGAGCCAGGCATCGTACGGCCCCCGCCACCTCCGGGTCCCCCATGAGGTCGGCAAGGCCCTGGGCCCAGAAAAACATGCACAGTGCGCCGACCACGCCGACTATGCCGAACACCGCCATGCCCACGGAGAAATACCGCCTGGCCTGCACCGGCCTGTCGGTGGCCCGGGCGGAGGATATGAGGCGGCTGAGGGCCACGGGTATGCCCGCGGTGGAGATGGTCAGCAGCAGATTATATATCGTGTAGGTGACCTGGAAATGGGCGGTGCCCTCGTCTCCCAGCAGGTTGAAAAGGGGGATTTTATAGATGGCGCCTATGATTTTCGTCAGCGCCACGGTGGCGGCGAGTATGGTGGCGCCGCCCAGATAGGTCTTTGTTTTCGATGAAGCCAATTCGTTCCGCGTCCTTTCGGAGTGGGTTTGTGCAGAAAATCAAAATTTCAGCGATTTCACATCTTGACAGCGGTTTCGGGGGGACGATTTCTGCCTTATGTCAACTGAATTTACCCCTCGAAATCGCGCGATGTTGACATAACTGTGTGGATAAACCTGTGGATAATGTGCAAAACCCGGCCAAAAACTTGTTTTTGACAGGCCTCGGCAACTTTTTTACCGGTTTGCGCCGCTTTGGGAAATTTTGACCACAATCTTATTATGTCACGCGCCGTCCCCGCTCAGACGGATATCCTCGCCGTAGAACCGCAGCACGGTGTACTCGCCGGAAAGGCGGCTGGCCACGGCGGGGGAATAGCGGGACCAGAGGGCCTCCGGGGTCAGGTTGGAGCTTATAACGGTCTTCTTCCCGGTGACGAGGCGGGTGTTCACCAGCGTGTAGAGGGCGCTGGTGACGAAGGCGGTGGTCATCTCCGTGCCCAGGTCGTCTATGATGAGCAGGTCGCAGGTCTCGTAGCGGCGGATGTCGGAGCGGACGGAGTCCATATCGTCGGTGCGGCCGAACTTCTCCCCCTCGTAGCGGGAGAAGAGGGAATAGGCCGTGTCGTACACCACGGAGAAGCCCTTTTCCGACACCACCTTGGCGATGCAGGTGGAGAGGAAGGTCTTTCCCAGTCCCGTGCCCCCGGAGAAGAACAGGTTGGGGGAGGAGGCGGAGAACTTGCGGGCGTACTCCACGCAGGTCTCGTACACCATCTCCATGTGCTGCCGGGGGGAGATGCCCCCGTTCATGGGGGCGTCGGAGTATTTTTCAAGGTCGAAGCTGTCGAAGGTCTCGCTGCCCAGCTTGAGAAGGGCGGACAGCTCCAGCCGCTGCTCGTCGGCGTACAGCGCCATGAGGCACCGGCAGGGTTTCGCGTCCACGTAGCCGGTATCGTGGCATATGGGGCAGTTGTATCGCTCGTCCAGATAATCCCGGGGGAATCCGGCGGCCTGAAGGGCGGCCCTGCGCCGCTCCTGCAGATCGAGATTTTCGTCCCGGGCGCTCTCCACCGCGGCCACCGGGTCCGACTCGGAGGAGAAGGCGGCGGCTATGGCCTTTGCCATGGTGACCCGGAGACGGGAATCTATCTCCATGACCTCCGGTACGCGCAGATATACCTCGCTCCTGCGGCGCTCCGTCTCCGCCTCGTTGGCGGCTTTGCCGGCGGCCAGCCGGGCTCTTGCCCGGGCCAGAAGCTTTCCGTCAAGTGACACGGCTCAATCCTCCCCTCGCAGTTTCTTTATGGTCTGTTTCATCCGCTCCAGCTCCTGTGGGCTGGGGCCCTCCCCGGACTGACGGGCGGGGGTCCTAGCGGTGCGGGCGGCGGGGTGCTGTTCCGGACGCTGCCGGGCGTCGCCCTCCCGGATCTCCCGGAGGGTGTGCAGGCCCTTGCCGTGCCAGGAGCGCAGAATGGTGTCCATATATTTCCAGGCAAGCTTGCCGGTGTTGGTTATCGTCCTGTCGGCGGCCTCGGCTATCTCCTCCGGGCCGTAGTCCATGTCAAGCCACGAGGCTATGTATTTGCGCTCCGTGGTGGAGAGGGGCCTGCCGGAAATCTGCATGGCCTCCGCCGCGGCGGCTGTGGCGTCCTGACGGCGGGCATAGCGCCTGAGGTACTCCTCGGCGGCGTCCAGGGTGAAGACGCCCTCCCGCTCCCAGGTGTAGGCCGCCTGCTCCACGTATCGCATGGTGGGGCGGCGGGCGGTGGTATAGCGGCGGGAATACTCGCTTATGCAGTGGTTCACCAGCTGGAGTATCACCTCCGGCGGCAGACCGAGATGGTCGTAGATGCCGAAGAGCGTCTGCAGGTCCGCGGCGGTGAGGATGCGGCCAAGAGCCTGCTCCACCTCCCGCACAAGCGCGGGGAAGGCGGAGCCCTCGTTCATCTCGCGGCTTATATCCTCCACGTCGTAATGCGGCAGCTCGTCCGGCTGGGCGGGACCGGCGGGGCGCTGTCCGCCCTCTTCGTCCTTCACCAGCTGCAGCCGGCGCAGCACCGCCATGGCGGAGTCCACCTGGGCGGCGGTGCGGCCCATCTTCGCAGCGGCGTCGTCTCTGTCGAATACGCCCCCGGACTGGAGGATGTGCAGGTACAGCAGCGCGGCGTCGCCGCTGCCGCAGCCTATGAGACGCCGGGCGGCGTCCCCCGTCATGGTGACGGTCTCCACGCCGGGCAGCACGTATCTGGAATCGGCCATTCCCGGCCCTCCCTTCGTGCCCCGAGGGGCTGATTTACCGGATAACATTATACCATCGTTTTTTCAATGATACAATGCAAACGTGGAGGGCGGGCCCGGCCGTCAGGATAAATATATGTACCGGGCAAAAAAAGATACCGCGGCAGGCCGCGGTATCTTTGAGAAAACGGTGTTTTATATTGCGTTTTATATCATGTGGGCGCGGATGTCCTCGCCGGTCATGTTCAGCAGGTCGGCGGGGCGGATGTCCGCCATGGTGAAGCAGCCGGTCTCGCCCCGGCTGTTCATGCGCACGGCGGCGCGGGCGCAGGCGGCCAGCACCCCGGCGGTGAACTGGGGGTTGGACTGCAGGCTCAGGGAGAACTCCACGGTGTGCCTGTCGCCCAGGGCGGTGCTGCCGGAACGGATGACGCTGCCGCCGTGGGGCAGACCGGAGTGGTCCCGCTTCATCTCCTCGGCGGTGATGAAGTTCACGGTGGTGTCGTACTCGTCGAAGTAGTTGGGCATGGTCTTTATCTCGTTTTCGATCCTGGCCCTGTCGGCGCCCTCCTTCGCCACCACGTATACAAGACGGGTGTGCTTTTCCCGGACGGACAGCGCGGGATTTTCACCGGCGCGGACACGCTCCACGGCCTCGGGCACGGGGAGGGTGTACTGTCTGGCGTCAGCCACGCCCTCGATGCGGCGCACGGCGTCGGAGTGGCCCTGACTTACGCCGGGGCCCCAGAAGGTGTAGTTCTCGCCCACGGGCAGGGCGGCGGTGGCGTAGATGCGGGCGATGGAGAAAAGGCCCGGATCCCATCCGGCGGAGATGACGGCGGTGTGACCCGCGTCACCGGCGGCCTTCTTCACGTTGGCGTAGTGCAGGGGGATGTTGGCGTGGGTGTCGAAGCTGTCCACCACGTTGAAGTGCTTCGCAAGAGCGGGGGTCATTGCGGGCAGATCGGTGGCGCTGCCGCCGCAGATTATCACCACGTCCAGCCGGTCCTTCCACTGTTCGGCGTCCGCGAGGGACACCACGGGGACGCCCTGGGCCGCTATCTTCAGGGCGGCGGGGTCTCTGCGGGTGAACACGGCCTTGAGCTCCATGTCGTCGTTCTGGGTGATGGCGGACTCGACGCCCCGGCCCAGATTGCCGTAACCGGCTATGCCTACTCTTATCATATGATCATTGTCCTTTCTGACAGATTTTACTAACGTGTTCCCCCGGGGGGAGGTCACGGAAGCGGGAGGTCATTTTCCTCCCCGCAGCTCGATGATGCGGTCCCGGAGGATGGCGGCGTACTCGAATTCCATCATCTTCGCGGCCTGGCGCATCTCCTTCTCCAGCCGCTCGATGGCGGCCTCCCGTTCCCGGGCGGTCATCTTCACGCCGCCGGTCTTCGCGGCGGGGGCGGAGGAGGATATCTCGATTATATCCCGCACCGACTTGACGATCGTCTGGGGCACGATGCCGTGGGCCTTGTTGAACTCGTCCTGCTTCTTCCGGCGGCGCTCGGTCTCGTCGATGGCGCAGCGCATGGAGCGGGTTATCTCGTCGGCGTACATTATGACCATGCCCTCGGCGTTGCGCGCCGCCCGGCCGATGGTCTGGATAAGGCTGGTCTCGGAGCGCAGGAACCCCTCCTTGTCCGCGTCGAGGATGGCCACGAGGCTCACCTCCGGCAGGTCAAGACCCTCGCGGAGAAGGTTTATGCCCACCAGCGCGTCGAACTCGCCCAGGCGCAGGTCCCGGATTATCTCCATGCGCTCGATGGTGTCTATGTTGTGGTGCATATACCGCACCCTGACGCCGGAGCGGGTGAGATAGGCGGTCAGGTCCTCCGCCATCTTCACCGTAAGGGTGGTGACGAGGGTGCGCTCGCCTTTGGCGGCCCGCTGGTTTATCTCGCCCAGCAGGTCGTCTATCTGACCCTTCACCGGCCGGACCTCGATGCGCGGGTCCAGAAGGCCCGTGGGCCGGATTATCTGCTCGGTTATCTGGGAGGAGCGGGAGCGCTCGTACTCGCCGGGGGTGGCGGAAACGTATATCACCTGGTTGGTGCGCTGCTGGAACTCCTCGAACTTCAAGGGCCGGTTGTCGAAGGCGGAGGGCAGGCGGAAGCCGTAGTCCACCAGGGCGGCCTTGCGGGAGTGGTCGCCGTTGTACATGGCCCGCACCTGGGGCAGGGTCACGTGGCTCTCGTCGATGAACATGAGGAAATCCTTCGGGAAGTAGTCCATCAGCGTCATGGGGGCGGAGCCGGGGGCCCGGCCAGATATTATGCGGGAATAGTTCTCGATGCCGGAGCAGTAGCCCAGCTCCCGCATCATCTCCGTGTCGTACATGGTGCGCTCGCGGATGCGCTGGGCCTCGATGAGCTTGTCGTGGGCCTTGAAGAAGGCCACCCGCTCGTCCATCTCCCGCATTATCTCCTGCACGGCCCGGTCCATCTTCTCTTTTGTGGTCACGTAATGGCTGGCGGGGTATATGACCACGTGGGACAGGGTGCGGTCGGCCACGCCCGTTACGGGGTTGAACTCGCTTATGCGGTCTATCTCGTCGCCGAAGAACTCTATCCTCACGGCTCTGTCGCGGAAATAGGCGGGGAACACCTCCACGGTGTCGCCCCGGACGCGGAACATGTTCCGCTCGAAGGATATGTCGTTGCGCTCGTAGCGGCTGTTCACCAGCATCTTCAGAAGGTTGTTGCGCTCCATCTCCATGCCGGTGCGCAGGGATACGGCCAGATTGGCGAAATCCTCCGGCTCGCCCAGGCCGTAGATGCAGCTGACCGACGCCACCACGATGACGTCCCGCCGCTCCAGCAGGGAGAAGGTGGCAGAAAGGCGCAGACGGTCTATCTCGTCGTTGATGGAGGAGTCCTTTTCTATATACGTGTCGGTGTGGGGGATATAGGCCTCGGGCTGATAGTAATCGTAATAGCTGACGAAGTACTCCACGGCGTTGTCGGGGAAGAACTCCTTGAACTCGGCGCACAGCTGCGCCGCCAGGGTCTTGTTGTGGGCCAGCACCAGCGTGGGCTTCTGCACCCGTTCTATGACCTTGGCCATGGTGTACGTCTTGCCTGAACCGGTGACGCCTAAAAGCGTCTGCTCCTCAAAACCCAGATCCACACCCTGTACGAGGGCGTCGATGGCCTCGGGCTGGTCCCCGGCGGGCTCAAACTGGCTTACTACGTGAAAATCGGGCATAATGCTTCCTCTTGTATATGGTCCGCCGGGGCCGCAGGCCCCGCGGGTACTGCTCATTGCGCGGGATTCAAATCATCCCGCTGGCTCTCATTGACACGAAATCGTCGTGGGCCACCACCAGATGATCCAGCAGCGTAATGCCCACCGCCTCCAGCGCCGCGGCGGAGCGCAGGGTGGAGGTCTTGTCCTCCTCTGAGGGGACGGCTATGCCGCTGGTGTGGTTGTGGGCGAGGATCACGGCGGAGGCGCCCAGCATCAGCGCGGCCTCCACTATCTTCCTGACGCTGACGGTCACGGTGTTCACGCTGCCCCGGCTCAGCAGGGACGAGCCGAGCACCGCGGATTTCGCGTCCAGCGCCACGAGATAGAAGCTCTCGTCCTGTCCGCCCACGAAAAGGGGCAGAACGTACTGGCCCGCCTCCTCCGGCGTGGTGATGAAGAAGGGGTTTTCCGTCTTTTTCATAAAGTATCGGCGGGCCAGCTGGGGGATGAGATGGATGAGGGTGGCGGCGCCGTCGCCGACTCCGGGCACCTTCTTCAGCTCGTGGACCGGCGCGTCGAACACGGCGGTCAGGGACCCGAACCGGTCCATCAGGGCGTGAGCCGTGCCGTTGGTGTCGGAGCGGGGCTTCGCGAAGAACAGCAGAAGCTCCAGCACGTTGTGGTCGTCGAAGCTGTCCAGCCCGTGGGCGTTGAACCGCTCCCGCATGCGCTGCCGGTGACCGGCGTGGGGTGAACCGTCCGGCAGCACCCGGCCGCTGAAGGCCCCGGCGGCGGCGTATGTTATTTCATTGTTGGGGGCCGCGGCGCGGGTTTTATCCGCCGGGTCCTGCTTTTTATCCATGGGCCGACCTCCGATAATATGACAGGATGATTTTACCACGTGGAAAAGCCCGGCACAAGACGAAAGAGGCGGCGGCGCATAAATTTTCTTCTCCCGCGGTGACGTCCGGGGGCAAAAAATGCCGATATATCTCAAAAACGCTGTTGACAAACGGGGAGAATGCTGATATTATAGCGGAGCGTTCCAAAGACAGCAGGTGGCGAAAGCCGTAATTCCTGCCGAGGAGAGCTTCATAAGCTGTCACGTCTTTGCGCTTGCGCAAAGGCTTTTTTGTTTTGGGCGCACATTTTTTTAACGGAGGTGAAAAAACTGTATGCCTAATGCAACCGTCATGAGTGAGAAGCAGGCCGTGGTCGAGGCCCTTACCGAAAAGCTCAAGAACGCCGCATCCTGCGTTCTGGTGGACTACTCCGGTATCAACGTCGCCAACGACACCGCCCTGCGCCGCGACATGCGCGAGGCCGGCGTGGATTATTCCGTCGTGAAGAACACGCTGCTGCGCTTCGCCATCAACAACGCCGGTTTCGAGGAGCTCGATCCCCTGCTCAACGGCTCTACCGCCATCGCCGTGGGTTCCGATCCCATCGCTCCGGCCAAGATCGTGAACAAGTACGTCAAGCAGCTGACCAACCACTTCAGCATAAAGGGTGGTTTCGTCGACGGTAAGGTCTGCTCCGTGGATGAGCTGGTGTCCATCGCCGACATCCCCGAGCTGCCCGTACTCCAGGCCCAGTTCCTGGGCACCATGCTGGCCCCCATCACGAGCCTTGCCATCGTTCTCAAGGCCATCGCCGAGAAGGGCGGCGCCACTTTCGAGGAGCCTGCCGAGGCCCCCGCGGAAGCCTGAAATCAAACCAATAACATCACTACGAAAATTTCTACAGGAGGAAATTTATAATGGCTAGCGAAAAAACTGCTGCTCTGATCGAGGAGATCAAGGCTCTGTCCGTTCTCGAGCTTTCCGAGCTCGTTAAGGCTCTCGAGGAGACCTTCGGCGTCTCCGCCGCCGCCATGGCCGCTCCCGCTGCCGGCGCCGCCGCTGCCGGCCCCGCCGTCGAGGAGCAGACCGAGTTCGACGTTATCATGACCGACTTCGGCGCCACCAAGCTGCAGGTCATCAAGGTCGCCCGTGAGATCACCGGTCTGGGCCTGGCCGATGCCAAGGCTCTCGTGGACAACGTCCCCGCCAAGATCAAGGAAGGCGTCAGCAAGGAAGAGGCCGAGGAGATCAAGGGCAAGTTCGAGGCTGTCGGCGCCAAGATCGAGCTGAAGTAATCGAACGCAACCGCATAACAAAAAAAGAGCAGGTCGCAGGACCTGCTCTTTTTGCGTTTATCATGTGAGATTATTGCTGAGCGCGGCCCACGCGGATTGCGTCGGTACATAATAACCGAGGTCGGTTCGGTCATGGACTTTGCCTCAGCGCGGCCCACGCGGATTGCGTCGCGCCCGTCCGTGCAGCATCGAAAACTGCACCGACTTTGCCTCAGCGCGGCCCACGCGGATTGCGTCGGCAAAGACGCCGAAACATGAACGCAATTTTTGTGTTATACGCTGTGAGCAGGTAGATAGCTTTTCAGATTTTCATCTGCGCTGACTATTTTCCCTTGCTCTTCTGCTGCCAAAGCGCCCTATGGCGCCATTAACGACAGCCCCGGACGGGCAATCGACCGGTTTTGGAGGTGCGAACCTCCCTGAGTTTTCGTGTTAGCTTGCTCTTCTCGTGATTCCCATGCTTGCCAGTGTTTTGGGCGCGGCGCGGAGTTCGTCTATAACCTTATCGTGAAGAGAAACAAAGTCCTCATAGTCTTTTTTCAGGGCATTTCTGTCAAAAACATTGCCATCAGTATTCATGTGCTGTAAGAGAAATGCGGAGTACAGGTCGCGCTGTATTCTTTTGCCGTCCGGCATGATGTTCCAACGCTCGCTCAATTCTTTTTTCTGATAGTCGTCCGTTATGTGGTTGTATTGACTCGCTCTGACGGAGAGGGGAACTTTTACAACGCCGCCGTAACCTCGTGATTTCAGTTTCTGGTCCAGCAGCGCTACAAGGGATGCAGGGGCTTTGTTGCCCACCGATTTACCAAATCTCTTTTTTCGCTTGTATCTGCCGGTTTTCTCGGAAATCTCTGTTTTAAGTGCCCTGTGTGTCAACCCGGGCCAGGACATATCTTCAACATAAAACCGGTCTCCGAGAGACAGCAGGTGATTTGCCAGCTCGTTGTGTTGTCGTTTTCTTGTCTCGGCTTGCTGGAATTGCAGGAAGGCCAGCTGGCGCTGCTTTTTAATATACCTTTTGGATTTGTTTCGCGTAAGCTTGACGCCCCGTTTATAGGTGCCGTCCTTATTGTAATTGTCCGGATTTGTCGCTCTGCGGCTTCTGTCCAGCTTGCGCTGGATAATACGCTTGGCTCGCTCGATATTCTGCACCTTGTCCGCCAGTTCCTTAAGTGCCGCTTCCGAGTCCGCGACATAGGCGATGGTCTGGGGGCCGATATCTATACCTACAGGGCCGACGCCGACGGGGTGAACGAGTTCGCTGTTTCTTTGCTTGACTGCGGGCAAGCCCTCAAGGGAGAGCTGAACGTACCATCTCGTTTTATTTTTCCCCGGCCTGCGTACGATTCGGCAGTACTTGACTCTTCTTTTCAGCATTTCGGTCTCGTAGCTGTTTGACGGATCCAGCTTTATTGGCAGCTTCAGGCCTTTCCAGGCAATATATGTGCCCTTGAACATTATTTCCACGCCGCCGCTTTGCCCGGCCACAGAGTAACCGCGAAGGGAGTTCAGGTCGCCTTTGCGCTTGAAATGTACCTTTCTGCCGTTTCTATAGAAGTAACTCTCAAAAGCGCGCCAAACCTGCGGCGCAATTCCGTGAACAGCAACACTGGAGCCGATGTTTTCGTTGAAATGCTTGTAAAACGCTTTTACATCGTATTTGAACGAATAGTCGGAGAAGCCGGCGTTTTGCCGCATCGTGTTGAGCTTCCCGTATAGCGCCTTTGTTTTTTTGGTATCCGCGGAGTTTTCGTTTCTCAGCGATACGATTTGAGCATAAACCGCATTATACTCTTCCGTTGCCTCCAGCTTGCGCAGTTTGTTAAGCTCAAAGCGGACGAGAGTGTTGTATATCTGCCGTGCTATCTCAAACCGTTTTTCAAGGCGGTCTGACTGCCATTTTTCAAGGACAAGAGGCAGAGTGATACTGCAGGTATCCGTGCTTGCTTTACCAGCCATATGACCACCTCGCTTTCTTTCTCTATATTCATTCTATACTAATAAAAATATAATTTCAACCCATTTATAAGCAATAAAAATCCCGCCACAGGCATGGCGGGATTTTCAAGCAGGCAATTCAGTCCTTCGACTTGTAGTACAGCATGCAGTGGCAGTAGCCCTCGAAATCCGGGTCGGCTATCTGGTCCCGGAACTCTTTGCACATGCATTTGGTGTCCTCCGTGCGCTCAAGGCGGCAGGGGCAGTATCCGCCCTTCTGCTTCAGGCCCTCC
>JAEEGL015227209.1_pt1 | contig 11747 bp, 9 predicted proteins | sample 9134231 | NCBI WGS metagenome assembly JAEEGL01 (sample SAMN16246548, study PRJNA631951) | gut metagenome | biome: gut microbiome; feature: rumen; material: fiber-attached | host: Bos | place: Iran: Karaj | collected 2018-10
AAATCAGCTCAAGGTAGTAACAGTTCCTGAGTCTGTACTTCATATCGGAAGATATCTTATTCTCGGAATTTATTCACCTGTTGAGAGAGTAGATTTCTACTGCCATGAAATACCCGACAGATGCATCGGCGGTTTATCGGTAAGAATGGTATGTGTAAACGACCCTGATTGTAAGATAGCCGATTCAGCTACGGCTCTGCCTTCTTACTGGAGAGAGCCTAAGGAAGCTCCCGAGAGCAAGACGGAGATAGATGAAGACAATGATTATACCATAAAGCATACAAGTGTTTCAAGCTCTAATTCCGGAGCAAGCTCTGTTCAGAAGGCTATAAATACTTCTATTATCGAAATAGATACAGGTAAAGAAGAAACCGATGAAGAGGCAAAGGAAAGAATTGCGAAGTACCTTGAGACTCACCAACCTGTTACATACAGTTCACCTATAAAAATCGGCAATCCTGCAAAATTTGATACTCTTATCATGGGTCATGCAGGTTCAACAGCTGAGGAATACGCTCTTAAATACAGAAGGATATTTGATGCATTCGAACCTGTTAATACAACTGTCGGTCCTGAGATAGTTGACGATAGGGAAAACGGCATTACTTACTGGGTATACAGCAGCGGATATACTAAAGCAAGGATATCCGCAAACAGAGCTGCAAATAAAAATGCAGTTCCGAAAGAGATCACCATACCCGAGTCTGTTAATAATGTTCCTGTAAGGTCTTTAAGTGTGGTTCAGAGCAAATCTGATATAATACATATCCCTGCAACTGTTGAGGACTACATAACCTATGTAGACTCAGCTGAGGACGGTGTGGCTTATTATGATGTGGACAAGGATAACCCTTATCTTACATCAGTTGACGGCATTATCTACAGCAAGGATATGACTAAGCTTATAAGAGTTCCTTCAAGATATGCAGGCAAGAAGATCGTTGTTCCCGACGGTGTGAAGACCATCGACAATTTTGCATTTTTCAGCCTTGATAATGTTGAGAGTATCGAGCTTCCCGACAGTGTTGAGGTCATCGGCAGATGTGCTTTCAGTGCATCAAGAAAACTGGAAACAGTAAGGCTTTCCGAAAACCTTGATATTATAAGCGATAACGCATTCTCTGAATGTAATGCTCTTAAAAACGTAACTATCCCCGAAAGTGTCAGATATGTGGGCTGTGAGGCGTTTACAGGAACTTCTGTAGTTGAATATGAAAATGGTCTGGGATATCTGGACGGCTGGTTCGTTGGTACTGAAAGAAGCTCAGATGCCTATTATAAAGGAGATATCGCAATAAAGGAAGGCACTGTCGGTGTTGCAAGCTTTGGTGCAACAGGCAATGTGACAATTCCGAGCAGTGTAACAAAGATGAGCTGGGAAATGATAGAAAGCGGCGATGCTCTTACAAGAGCAGACGTTTATTCTCATGTACTGGATTATGATGCTTTCAAAAGTGCAGATTTCCTTAAAGATATCTATATCTATGATCCTGAGTGTGAGATCTGTGCAGGCAGTCAGACTATCCGTGCAAAGCATTATGAACGGATAAATAATCTGATAGGAATTCAGAAAGCAAAATATCATGAGCAGTATTCTGATGCAAGAACGTATGCCAGCGAGCTTGAAGAAGTCAGCGGCAGAACGCTGAAAGATACGGTCATTCACGGCTATAAAGGCTCTACAGCAGAGGCTTATGCAAATATGTACGGTATCGCGTTTGAGGCGCTTGATGGTACTAAGCAGTATAAGGACGGTGACCTCAACGGCGACGGTGATCTTACTGTAGGCGATCTTATCATTATGAACAGATACATTCACGGAACATATTCATTCACTGAAGATCAGTTCAAGTCCGCAGACCTTAACGGTGACGGAAATGCTGATATCTTTGATGTGCTGGTATTCCGCAGAAAATTACTTGAAGACTGATAAAAACCGCCGAAACCATTTGGTTTCGGCGGTTTCTTTTATGAGAGGCGGATCATTCGGAATAAACTTCCTTTGCCATTCTGAAAGCTGCCCATGCTTTTGGCCAGCCTGCATAGAATGCGGCATGAGTTATTATCTCAGCCATTTCCTCGGCGGTAACGCCGTTGTTTTTTGCGGACATAAGGTGATATTTGAAAGAGCTGTCAACAAGTCCCTGTGACATTAAAGCGGTAACTGTTACGATGCTTCTGTCGCGGAGAGGGAGCTTATCCTCTCTTGACCATACCTCACCAAAAAGCACATCATCGTTAAGCTCTGCAAATTTCGGTGCGAAATCGCCAAGCTGATCTCTTCCTGCTGTCTGTTTTACCATAATATACCTCCATTAATCATAGATACTGCGTATTACTCTTGCAGGACTTCCCACAGCTATCATATTTTCGGGGATATCCTTAGTTACTACCGAGCCTGCGCCGATTACTGCATTGTCACCTATGGTAACTCCGCCGAGAACGATCGAACCTGAACCTATCCATACATTTTTACCTATATGAACAGGCTTTGGGAGCAGGTCCCCACGCTCTTCGGGGAGCATACCATGATCAAGGGTCGCGATGACAGTATTATGTCCGATGAGACAGCCGTCACCGATAAAAATACCACCCTGATCCTGAAATTTGCAGTCGGAGTTGATGAAAACTCCTTTTCCAATGTGGATATTTATTCCACAATCGGTGTGAAATGGCGGAAACAAGCCGAATTTATCGTCAAGCTCCTGTCCTGTGAGCTTCTCCATAAGACTGCGAAGCTCTTCGGGAGTATGATAGCTATTGTTTATTACTGTCGTTATGCGCAGAGCGCGCTGACTCAGCTCATGCATTTTCAGATGTGTGTCACTTCCGCATTTTATGCGGTCGGCACTGTTCAAAGCTGTGATGAAATCCTTGTCTGTCATATTTTTATCCTATTTTTCCGTATTCTTCGTCCGAAACAGTCTCACACCACTCGGTTGAGCACTCCTCACCGGGAACTTCAACAGCGATATGCGAGAACCATGAATCTGTCTTAGCACCGTGCCAGTGTTTAACATTTGCAGGGATAGTGATAACAGTGCCTGCGGTAAGGCTTACAGGAGCTTTGCCCCATTCCTGATACCAGCCCTCGCCTGCTGTGCAGATAAGGAGCTGACCTCCGCCTGATTTAGCGTGGTGGATATGCCAGTTGTTGCGGCATTTAGGCTCAAATGTGACATTTGCAAGAAATACAGGACATTTTCCGTACTCTGTGAGAGGTTTGAGATAGGAATTGCCCACAAAATACTGTGCATAAGCGTCGTTAGGAGCGCCGATACCGAAGCTGTCAAGCTTTTCTAACTGAGTTCTGTCTGATGCCTTCATAGAAGAGTCCTCCTTAAATCTGTGTTTTCTTCATTATATCACAGTTTATCAGCAAAGTAAAATACCTATATTGTATAGGTTGTTATGCTTTGAAGGCATGGAATAGTATAAAAAAGGCCTCGCATGAAGCGAGGCTTTGAAGCATATTTAGTATTTTTCTATCTCTTTGCGGAAATAGCTGAGGAATTTTTCAGCCGCCGCCGTCATTACCTGATATTTGTTCCAGACGAAGTTCATTTCCGCAAATACAGGCGGTTCAAGCGGACGGAAGCAAAGCTCGCTGTCACCGCTGACGTTTATGAGTTTGTCAAGAGTTATGGCACAGCCTATTCCCTCGCGCACCATTACCGAGCCGTTATATACCAGATTATATGTGGAAACAACGTCAAGCTTATCAAGCTTACAGCCAAGCCACTTCATTACGGAATTCTTATCCGAAAGCTGACGAGAGATTATAAGCGGCAGATGACGTATATCCGAAGGGGTGATACTGCTTTTTTCAGACAGCGGAAAGTCGCGGCGCATAAGTATGCCCCATTCGTCCCTGAGAGGGAGCAGTATGGTGTTATACTTAGATGTATCGGGCTTGCTGAAGATTATGCCAAAATCGCTGAGACCCTTGTCAAGTCTTTCAAGAACATCCTCGCCGTCACCGCTGTAGATGTGGAAATGAACAAGGGGATAGTCGCGGCGCATACGGTTTGCCGCTCTTGCGATAAGCTTTACAGCATCGGTCTCGCCTGCACCTATGTAAACATCGCCTGCGATTGTCTCGTTGCTTGAAGCAATATCGTTTTCGGTACGGCTTACAAGCTCAAGTATCTGTTCAGCGCGTTTGCGCAGAAGCATTCCCTCTTCTGTAAGCTCTATCCTGTGACTGCCGCGTATAAACAGCTTTTTGCCGAGCTGTTCCTCAAGCTCGCGGAGCTGTCTTGACAGTGTAGGCTGAGTGAGATGAAGCGATTCTGCGGCGGCAGAGACAGTCTGTTCGCGAACAACTGCGAGAAAATATCTTAAAACACGTAGTTCCATACAAAGTCACTCCTTTTATGAGGATTATAGCAGAAAAAGCAATGCCTGTCAAGCATGAAGCTGTATAGATTATAAGTATTTGTAATTCAGATGAGTGTGTGCTATAATGAACGCAGAGGATAAAGACTTATAAAAATGTGAAAGGGGCGGCAGATATGACAGATGAAATGAGAAAAAACCTTATGGAAGCAGGCTGTAATAAAGGCTTTATATCGGAATTTGAAGCTTGTCTCGGTGATGAGGATAAGTGTATGAAGCTTATTTCCGCCCACAGGAAGAAGCTTCTTGACGAGGTGCACCGCGGCGAAAAGCGGATAAGCTGTCTTGATTATCTTGAATATACCTTGAAAAGGGCAAAAAGATGAAAAATCCCCGAAGCGGTATCAGCGTACTGTTTCGGGGATAATTTTATTTTTTCAGGTATTTGCGGTAAAGCTGTCTGCCTGAGAAGTAAAGCATATCAAACAGGTCTTTGCCGCAGAATAAAATGAAGTTCAATATTGAAAGCAGCAGAAAGACTCTTGTATAAAAGTTTCCGCGCACAAATGCTGCAGTGAGAAACAGTCCGTCGATCAGACCTAACCATTTCACTTTTATTGGAAGAGCAAAAAATATGTATATCTCTTTGTTAGGGAAGAGGACTGCAAATGCAAGGAAAAGGCTGAGATTGAGATAAAAATTCGTAGCATAGCCTGTAATGAAGCCTGCAATGATACAGCCGATTATACCTGTGAAGTAGAATACGTTGAATTTAAAGCTGCCCCATTGACGTTCAAGTCCTGCACCCATGAGCCAGTAGAAATACAGTCCGAAAATAACGAATAAAAGATTTCGGTCAGGCGGTTCAAGAAGGAATGATATGACGCGCCATATCTGACCATCATAGATCTTTTCGAGGTCGAACCGTATCATGTCCAGAATAAATATATTGTTATCGGGATTTGTCTTTAATAACATATCTGCAGCATAAAATACGCCCATACCGATAACGATAAAAAGCATAAGGTTGGAAATGGCAAATCGCCCGAACTTGCGGTCAAGCTTGTCAAGGAGCTTGTTGAGCATGGATATTCCCCGTTTCTTAGTAAAATCAAGTATAAGTATATCATACACATCTGACCTTTGTCAAGGAATAAAATGTCAATACATCGGTCATGGCGTGGAAAAATAAAAGGCTTCTCATCTTTGAGAAGCCTTTTTGCACTGATTATTTTGCAGCGCTTGTAGATTCAAGGTATTTTTCGCTGCTGTCCCACTTATAGTGTCCTGTATTTACCAGGAGCTGGAGATTGATATCTGTGATCACAGATGGAACGAGCAGATAAGACTGAACGTACTTTACGCCGTTGTTATATGACTCTGAATCATATCTTGCCTCGAACGGGAAAGACTGAACAAGAGTACCTGTAGGGATATCCCCGTCAAGTATCATTTTGCAGACTTCATAAGCAACGCTTACTTCGTCCTCTACATTTTTGTAAACAGTCATTGCCTGAGTTCCGTCAACGATATTTTTGAGGTTAGCGATATCGCCGTCCTGACCTGTGATAACAGGAGTATTTGAACCCTTATAGCTCTCATCAAGAGCCTGAACAACGCCGAGAGCAGTTGAGTCGTTTGCACATACAACTGCATCAAGCTGTTTGCCGTCTGAATAGTAAGTATTCAGTATCTTTGTCATATTTGTCTGGGCATTTTCAGAAGTCCAGCCGGGAGTTGCAACGAGCTCAAACTGTTTGAGACCTGACGGTATAACAAGCTTTCCGCTTTCGATGTATTCATCGAGGATCTCAAGCTCGCCGTCATAGAAACGTTTTGCGTTGTTATCGCTTGAGGCACCTGCAACTATTTCAATGTTATAAGGACCTGCTGTGCTGTCAAGTTTAAGAGCATCTCTTATAAACTCGCCCTGAAGTTTGCCGACCTCAAAGTTGTCAAAAGAGATATAGTAGGTAATTGCATTTGAATCCATGATAAGACGGTCATAAGCAATGACAGGGATGTCTTTTTCAACAGCAGATTCAAGAGTCTTTGAAAGAGTAGTTCCGTCTACAGCAGCAATAAGAAGGAGGTCTACTCCATCATCGATCATGCCTATAATGTCGTTATTCTGCTTTGTAGCGTCATTGTTTGAGAATTTGAGTTCAACATTATAACCTGCTGACTCGAATTTGTTTTTCAGGTATTCTCCGTCACTGTTCCAGCGCTCAAGTTCCTGTGCGGGCATGGCAATACCTATAGTTTTTTTGCCTGAACTTTTGCCTGCATCGTTGCCGTTGCTTTTTGTGCTGCCGCAGGAAACAAGAGAACCAACCATTGCAGCTGAGAGGATAGCTGCTAAGATCTTTTTCATAATATTACCCCCTGTGGAATTTACCTCTTACATATAAAAATACATAAGAACACACTTTAAATCTTACACTTTAATTTTACACACTATTTTTCGCCGTGTCAATATGTTCAAAGATTATTTGGCGGATTGTATAAGATAAATATGTAAAATATAGCAATTTCTTACACTTAGTTTATTTAATCATCTAATACTTTAATTTTATTTTAAAATTCTGATACTTTTGCACCGTAAAAGACGGTCAAAACTGCTGAAATAAAGTGATAGTATTTTTGCACGATATGTTATTTATATACCTGTGCTGTACGCTAAGATGTCTGTCAGATAAAATGAGCAGCATGATATGTAACGGGCAGGAATTATTTGTTTATTGAAATTTCAGCTTTGTCACTGCCGTTTCAAAACGGAAAAAACAGCCGCGGTATTCAGCTGTTGATTGCGTTTCGGCGTTGATTTATCTTTTGAATTATGATATAATCTTATTGTTACCAATTAATAAAAAGGAGCAATTACAGTGATCTTACTAACAGCTCAGAATATATCCAAGACATATATGGAGAGAAAGGTACTCGATGATATATCATTCTTTCTCAACGAGGGCGATAAAGTCGGAATAATCGGCATAAACGGCACAGGCAAATCAACTCTGCTAAGGATACTTGCAGGTGCAGAAGAGGCTGACAGCGGCGAAGTAATAAGAACTAACGGCATAAGGCTTTCATATCTGCCGCAGATACCGCAGTTTGACGACCACGGAAGCATACTTCAGCAGGTGCTTGCACATCTTCCCGATGACCTGCGCTCGTCAAAGGAATACGAAGCAAAGTCTATACTTGATAAACTGGGGCTTTCTGACTGTGAAAGGGATATAAGCACTCTTTCCGGAGGAGAAAAGCGCCGCGCAGGCATTGCCGCCGCACTTATTCAGCCCAGCGATGTACTGCTTCTCGACGAGCCTACAAACCATATCGACAACGAGACCGCACAAATGCTTGAAGACCTGCTTATGAAGTACCGCGGTGCTATAGTAATGGTCACTCACGACAGATACTTCCTTAATAAGATATGCAGGAGCATTGCGGAAATTGACAAGGGAAAGCTGTATACCTGCAATGGCAATTACAGCGAATACCTTCTTGTAAAGGCTCAGCGTGAAGCCGATGCGGAAGCGGCTGAGCGCAAGAACAGATCACTGTACAGGCGAGAGCTTGAATGGATAAGCCGCGGTGCAAGGGCAAGAGGTACTAAGTCAAAGGACAGGATAGAGCACTTTGAAGCTCTTAAAAACCGCGAGATACCTGTTGAAGCCGAAAAGCTGAAGCTGCAGTCCGTATCATCGCGCCTCGGAAAAAAGACTATCGAGATAGAGAATATCAGCAAATCCATTGACGGCAAGCCGCTTATCACGGATTTTTCGTATATCATATCCCGTGACGCAAGAATAGGCATAGTAGGTCATAACGGAGCAGGCAAGAGTACATTTCTGAAAATGCTCATTGGCGAGACTGCTCCCGACAGCGGAAGCATTGTTCTCGGTGATACGGTGAATATAGGTTATTTCTCGCAGGAATGTGAGTCTATGGACGAGTCAATGCGCGTTATCGAGTACATACGCGAGACTGCCGACAGAGTGCAGACTCCCGACGGAACAGTTACCGCTTCTCAGATGCTTGAACGCTTCCTTTTCACGCCCGAGCTTCAATGGAACAGGATAGAAAAGCTTTCGGGCGGTGAGAGAAAAAGGCTGTATCTGCTGAAAATACTTATGACAGCTCCGAATATACTGCTTCTTGACGAGCCAACAAACGATCTTGACATAACTACGCTGACAATTCTTGAGGACTATCTTGAAGACTTCAGCGGTGCTGTTATCGCTGTATCGCATGACCGCTATTTCCTTGATAAAATGGCAAACGAGATACTCGAATTCAAGGACGGTCAGTGTACGCGGTATAACGGAAACTACACTGATTATGCAGAAAAAGCGCTTCAGAATATTACAGTTCCCGACACTAAGCCAAAGAAAAAAGGCGAGAAAAAAGAGCGCACATTCACAGGAAAAACAAAGCTCCGTTTTTCCTTCAAGGAACAGCGTGAATATGAAACTATCGATGACGATATCGCCAAGCTTGAACAGAGCATATCCGATACGGAAAAGGAAATTGCAGAGAATTCCTCAGACTACGTTAGATTACAGGAGCTTTCAGACGAAAAAGACAGACTTGAAACAGAGCTTGCAGAAAAAATGGACAGATGGGTATACCTTAACGACCTTGCTGAAAGAATTGAAAAAGGCGAGATGGTATAAACTGCCATTTCGGCAATGTGGTTTCCACTGTCATATATTATGTTTTAAAGAGCCGCTTTTTATGAGCGGCTCTTTATGATTTTTTTGATAATGGGTGAGATTTTAGACACTTCCATGCGTCTAAATAGTGATAAATGAAATCTAAGGGGGGATATTATGAGTATAAAAACACTGATAATGAATGCTGTTGCTTTGCTGACAGCAGGAATGTGCCTTTATTCCGCAGGGACATCGGCTTTTGCGGTAGGAGATATATCCTCTTCACGAGCAGCCGATATTATCGGCACAGGAAACGGTATAACTGTCGCGAATGATGAAAAATCGCAGAAATATGCGGATATTCCTGTGTATTCGTTTGTAGCCGTGGATATTTCTCCTGATGCTGATACATCTATTGACTATTGTGAGTGGTGGTATAGTGAGTGGGAGGACTGTCATTACATTTCTCTGCCTTCAACCGCCGACAGAACACACCTGAGAATTGACTGTTTTGCAGATGGAAATATAACGCTTGACAGTGAACTGATAAAAACAGGTGAATACACGGATATACTTTCAAAATCCGATGAGTTTCAGATAGAAGTCAATGGTGAAGACTGCGGAAAGCTCAAAGTAATGCAGTCTGACCGCGTCTGTATTTTTATAGATACGGAAGATACGACCTTTGAACAGCTTGATGCAAACCGTTTCCTGACTATGTCGGGAGAAGCTGTAATGATAGATGCTGATGGAAATACTGTGTATAGCGGTGATATTGAGAAAATATCTGCTCATGGCAATTCCTCATGGGATTACAGCAAGAAAAAGCCGTATAAGATAAAGCTTCCGCAGAAAGCAGATCTGTTTGGCATGGGAAAGGCTAAGAAGTGGGTCCTTATCTCAAATTATCTCGACCATTCAATGCTAAGGAACAAGCTTACTGAGGAGATGTGCAAAGCCGCAGGAATGGAGTATACTATGGATTCGGTTTTCGTTGACCTCTACACTAACGGCAGTTATCGCGGTACTTATCAGTTCAGCGAAAAGGTGCAGATCCAGAAAAACCGCGTGAACATAACCGATCTTGGAGAAGAAACGGAAGAACTGAATGCAAGTGAGCTGAAAAAATATCCGCGTAAGGCAGTGGGTGCTGACAGTGTTAATGATTACATGGAAAACAGCTATAAATGCTACTCTATACCAAATGATCCGACGGATATCACAGGCGGCTATCTTATGCAGTTCATGCAGTGGAACAGGTACGGTCTGAAAGTGAAAAGCGGCTTTGTGACTTCACGCGGACAGGCTATATCCATTGAAGGTCCTGAATACGCCTCAGAAGCACAGGTGCAGTATATCAGCAGTTTCGTTCAGGATATGGAGGACGCGATATACTCCGATACAGGCTTTAACAGCAAGGGAATGCACTACAGCGATTATATTGACGTTGACTCGCTTGTAAAGGCTTATCTCGTTCAGGAAATATCAATGAATGTAGATGCTACATATAACAGCTTCTATATGTGGAAGGAGTCAGACCTGAATGGCGATGGAAAAATACATTTTTCGCCTGCGTGGGATTTTGACCTCAGCTATAACAATTTTATTACGGTAAGAAGCAATTCTGACGGAAAAACAGGCTATTCAACGCTGTTCAACAATCTTTTTGCCGCATACTTCCCTATTCACGGCTCTGAACAAAGCTCTCCTGCAAGCGGCAGACCTGCCTGCGGTGTAAGCTGGGTAGGTCAGCTCTATAAGCGCAGTGAATTTCTTTGCAGAGTTGCAGATATTTATTTTGCGGACTTCGAACCTTTCCTCAAAAAACTTACGGACGGAGACTCGCCTTACCTTATGGAAATGGCAGAGGAGCTTAGTGTATCAGCCAATATGAACAATATGCGCTGGCATACCTACGGCGGCAGGGAGTACTGTGTGTTTGGTTCGTCAAGCGGTGCGACTTATCTTGAGTCTGTGGACATAGTCCGTTCTTTCATAGCAAAGCGGAAAAACTGGCTCAATAGTCTCTGGAAGGAAGACGTTTCGGTGCGCGGCGATGTGAACTGTGACGGTGAATTCAATGTGGCGGATCTGACGGTGCTGCAAAAATGGCTTCTTGGAAACGGCAAGATGCTTTACCTTGAAACAGCCGACCTTAACAGCGACGGCATTATTGATCTCTTTGACCTTTGTGCTATGAGACAAGAGCTTATTTCGGCTTAAAAAACAGCGGAACAGTAAGATTTTAAGCTGTTCCGCTTAATACTTTTTCAGACGGCATATCTGCATTGATACGGCAGTCTGAAAAGTACAAATTTTGCTTCTCCTCTTGACTTTTATCAGCATATAATGTATAATTAAAAAAGTCGGAATAAAGCTTTATCACTGTATAATTTTATTACAGCAGTTTTTTTATTAAACGGTATTTACTATGCCGCTTTTATATCCTACATAAAAAATGCTTGTGTAGCACAGCTCCCCGTGCAGCGAATTTGCTGAGCAGACGACCGCTGCCGGTGGCAGATGAAGGGAGTCTGCGAAGGGAAGAAATATGGAGCAATGAGAGCAAAAGCGAAGCAGTGTGACTTATTTCTGACCGACAATGAGCAGGTCTCGGACTGAAAATAAAGCGACAACCGTGCAGTACCCTTACAAATTTAAAAATTTAATATGCTTGTGTAGCACAGTTGGTAGTGCAGCTCATTCGTAATGAGCAGGTCGCAGGTTCGAGTCCCGTCACAAGCTCCAATG
>JAEEGL015646792.1_pt1 | contig 11747 bp, 11 predicted proteins | sample 9134231 | NCBI WGS metagenome assembly JAEEGL01 (sample SAMN16246548, study PRJNA631951) | gut metagenome | biome: gut microbiome; feature: rumen; material: fiber-attached | host: Bos | place: Iran: Karaj | collected 2018-10
AAAAAAACTTCTCATTATAATGTCTCTCTTCCGCACTCCGGGAAAATGCTTAATGTCCACTTTCCTACTTTCCTACTTTCCGTCTTTCTATTACCATGAATCTCCGACCGGCAAATCTGGGTCTTTCAACACAAGGAAAAAAACGAGCCGTAATGTCGTGGGGCGCGAGCCGTAATGTCGTGGAGCGCGAACCGTAATCTCACTATCGATGAGCCGTAATCTCGTCAAAAACGGGGTGTCTGGAGGGTGGATACCGTAGTGGATTCTATCTTTAACTTTTACTTTAACAATTAACATTTATTAGCCTAAAAAACAGGGAAATAATTTGCAAAGTTCGAAAATATTTCGTAACTTTGTACCATCAGAAATGATGAAAGGCAGGAGGGTCCTGACCTGGATTAAGTGTAACTTTAATAAACTAAAATCATGAGTAAGATTCTTTACGAAGTTTACCAGAACGACATCAAGGACTCGGAGTCCGTGATGTATGGGAAGTGGTACGCACGACTGAAGAGCATCGAGACGCTGAGTATCGAAAAGCTGGCTAAGCACATCGCTGAGCACGGAAGTGTCTTCACGGCAGATGTCGTGGAGGGTGTGATGAAGAAGTTCAAGAGCTGTCTGCTCGAGATGCTGCTGGAGTCGAAGAAGGTCAAGGTGGCCGGACTCGGTACGTTCTACCTGACCTGCGAGTGCACCAAGGGCGGTGCCGACAAGGAGTCGGAGTTCAACGTGAACCAGCACCTGAAGGCGCTGCACATCCGCTTCCTGCCCGACCAGACGGCAGAGGACAACATCTCAAGCCGTGAGTTCATCAAGAAGGCCGAGTTCGTCAACATCAAGAGCCTGCTGTCAGGCAAGGACGACGAGGAAAACGGCACTGAGAACGAGGATGCCGAGAACGGTGACAACACCCAGAACGGCAACGGTGAGAACACTGGCAACGGTGAGAACACCGACCCTGACAACGGTGATGACAACGGTGGTGGTGGCGGTCTGCCCGGCGGTGGCGGCGGAGCAGAAGGCTAAGTTCCTCGAGTATCAAGAACGGAGGGTGAGTCCATGACAGGCTCACCCTCTGTTTGTTTTTGACATTAAATTTCGTCGAACTTACGTTACTTTACAACGATTTTCTTACCATTATAAATATAGATACCCTTCTGTGTGGGCTTGCCGTTGAGCTTGCGGCCGTCGATGGTGAACCAAAAGTGGTTTGTGATTGGTGTATCGTGTATGGCATCGATGGCAGTAGATGCTGACTCGTCGAGCCACTGGAACAACTTGCCGTAGGCGCCAGTGGTGGTGAGGAAGAGGAAGAACTCGGTGCCTACCCCAATGTGATCGGAGGGCGTCACGCTGTCGTCAATCCTGTACCAGTCGCCCTCGCCGGCAGGATGGGCGTCGCGGAACGAGAGGTAGTTGGAGAATGGCACCACCATGTCGCCCCTTGAGTGGACGAACTGTATGCGGTGTCTGGGTTCCCAGCCCGCAAAGACACTATTTTCGACCAGTGCGCGGTGGAAGTCCTTATAGGCGTCGCCCTTCTCTGTCGGTACTTCGATAAAGTTGTCGGCGTTAGTCATGTATTCATACAGCCCGGGGGTGAAAAACTTGTTCAAATACGCCCAGACGCGCTCTTTCTTGGGCGACATGAACAACTCGGCCATCTGCTCTTTGGTATACGTGCGACCGCCAGCTTCGAGGCCTTCCTCCAACTGCTTGTACCACTTCCTGTGTATATCGTTCACAACAAAATCCTTGCTCTTCAGCCAGTCTATGATGCCCGTGTCGAGGAACTGCTGTGAAAAATAGTCCTCCAGCTTGTGCCCCTTCATGTCAGGATGCGTATCCAGCATGCCCATGGCAATCATCGGCACCACCATCGGCATCGTGTTCAGCCCTTTGCGGTGGTTGGTCTTCTGACCATAGCTGTCACCGTCGTCATCCACGTAGTAGCGCACGGTGGCAATGAGGTCGTAAGGGCCGTCACCGCAGAGCGTTCCACGGTAGCGCAGTGTCTTGTCCAGTCCTTGCCGTTCCATCAGCCGCTGAACAGCCAATGCCACCGCAGCACCCTGCGAAAAGCCGTAGCCGAACGAGCGCCACGTGCTCTTGAACTGCAGCGCCCGCTTGTCGTTGACGTGTTTCTGGTAGAGCTTCAGTCCGTAGTTCACGGCGTCCATCACCTGACGGGCAGTCAGTTCCTGGGCGAGATAGGGATGAGTCTTGTCACGGGACGCGCCGTAGCCCTGGTAGTCGGGGGCGATGACCACGCAGTGGGAAATGAAGTTCTGGTCATCGTCCAGACCCAAGGCGTAGTCAGACTTCACTAACAGCGAAAAAATAGCCTGGTCCTTATAGTTCAGGCCTGACGTGGGACACTCCTTGTCTGCCGTGATGGTGTAGTGACTGTAGATGTGGAGCGACTCGATACTGTCCGTCTCCTTCGGTTCCCTGGGCGCCCAGGCGATGAGCGACGAGGAGAGGACCACCTTCTCACCCGCCGCATTAACCGACGGGTAGTTAAACTTATAGAACACAGAGCCGACCGAGGTGAAGGCTGTTTCCAGGCTGTCTGAGACTTCCACGGCCTGTGCCGTCATTGCGATGCAGAAGACAAAGGCAAGTACCCAATGTCGGATAGCGGCCATCATCCATATTTGAATCTTTTTCATTTCGTTGATGTTTTCTTTGCGTGCAAAGATACATATTTTTCTCGAAATAGGTTGCCGAAACTTGTTTTTTCTACCCGAAAGGTACTCACGTTCGGAAATCCTCAAATAAATTTGGGATTTCGCTCACTTATTCGTACCTTTGCACAGAACATTCAAAAAAAATAACTAAGGATTGAACTTTTTGCTACCATCATGACAAAAACCCGGTTGCATTTCCAACCCATAAGGGGCAAGGCCCTCGACATCATCGATGCCATCCTCCAAACCAGGGAGGTGACGTCGACGGGTAGGATGTTCAGGGTGGTCCGTATGGTGACTGAGGAAGTGGTGGTCAATATCGTGGACTATGCCTACCCTGCCGGCACCACCCCACCCGGGGCCGATTACATAGACGTGGAGATTGAGCGCTACGAAGAGCAGATTACGCTCCGCTTCCGGGACGCGGGCATACCGTTCAACCCACTTACGGTAAAGGCTCCCGACACCACACTGACCAGCGAGGAGCGAAAGGTTGGCGGGCTGGGTATTTTCCTTGTCCTCAACATGATGGACTCCGTCAAATACGAATATACGGACGGTGAGAATGTGCTGACCGTGACGAAGAATGTGAAAAGTGAAGAATGAAGAACTTGCTACTGATATGAAAGACAAGCTGACAACACAATGGAAACGGAGGATGATGCTATGCACGGCATTGTCGTTCCTTTGCCTATTCAGTGTTCCCTCATGGGGACAGGAATATTCGCAGATGCGCGAAGTATACGATCAGGCAGAAAGCGACTACGAGATTGGCCGCATTGAACAGGCGCGCGACACGCTGATAGTCCATCTGGACGATTTCCGCGGCAACTTGCGCCAGAACGCCCTGCGACTGATAGCGCTGAGCTACCTGGCCCGCTTCGACATGGAGCAGACCGAGCACTATACGGCAATGATGCTGGACGAGAACCCGTACTACAGCCCGTCGGCACAAGACCCTGCGACCTTCACAGACATTGTCAACAACATCAAGGCCGGCAGGACCGCCACCATTACTACCGCCTCCAGTCAGGCAGAGAGTCTGGCCGAGGTTCCTGTTCCGACAACGCTTATCACGGCCGAGATGATACAGGACTGCGGCGGACGTAACCTGCAGGAGGTGCTGGCCGCCTACGTGCCTGGCATGAACATCATCGACTGTAACGACGACATCAACATCGCCATGCGCGGTATCTACAGCAATACGCAGGAGAAAATCCTCATCATGCTGAATGGCCATCGTCTGAACAGCTACACAACCAATGCGGCTGCTCCCGACTTCAGCATCTCGTTGGAAAAGATCAAGCAGATTGAGGTATTGCGCGGTCCTGCATCGTCGCTTTATGGCGGCGTGGCCCTGACGGCCGTAGTCAACATCATCACCAAGCAAGGTGCCGACGTCGACGGACTGCAGGCGAAGGTCGGAGGAGGCAACCACGGTCAGATACGTGCCGATGCCATCTTCGGCAAGCGCTACTTCGACTTGGACCTACTCGTCTGGGGAAGCTTGTATCAGAACAGTGGCGAGAAGCGTAACGTGACTGAAGAGCAAAAAGCCGAGAGTCCCCTCCCCATGAACTTCGACTATATCCGCATCGGTCGCATCGGCAACAACCCTTCCTACGAATTTGGCGTGCAGCTTGACTGGAAAGGGTTCCAGCTGCTTTATGACACCCACTTCTCGCAGGTGGTGGCCCCTTACACGACGAGCACCCTGGGCATGTCGTACGACCACGACCGCTATTGCACCCACAACACCATTGGCCCCAGCTTCTCCACCTACTCGCGCCATGGAGAAGTAAACTACAGCCACCACATCAAGAATCTGAATCTCAAATACGCCGTTACCTTCGACAAGTCTGACATGACACAGTATCAGGTAATCAGCGACGAACCCATGCCAATCTTAGGCACCGCATTAGGACTACCGTCAACCGTAGACAGCGTCTTCAAGCAGTTTGGCGGCATATCAAGATACATCAACGGACAGGAGCTGGACTACGGCATACAGCTGAAAGGCGGATACAGCTACAAAATAGGCGACAGCCACAAGGGCGTGCTTTCCTTCGGAACGGAGTACAACCACTTCAAGTTTGCCGACGTCCGCTACCAGATAGGCTACAACTTCGAACAGACATTCAACGAGAATCCTGTGATGCGCAACGTTGGCAAGGGCCGCGAGAACAGCGGCGACGTCTATCTGCAACTGAAGCACCAGTGGCGGTCGTTCATTCTCAATGCCGGTTTGCGCTACGACTACAAGCAGCGCGATGACGGTACGGAGATCAACGAGCTCTCTCCGCGTGCGGCACTCATCTTGCTGCGCCCCAAATGGAACATGAAGATCAGTTACAACAAGTCGTTTGTCGATGCGCCTTATTTCTACCGGAAAGCGAATGTGATGGTGATGGCTCTGAAAGGAACGCTGGAGGGAACGGCTCCTGAACTGATAGAGAAGATGAAGCCCGAGCGCGTATACTCCTTCCAGATATCCTTTGCCGGCAATGACTGGGTGAAAGGTCTTGACTTTGAGCTGAACGGATTCTACAACCGCGCCAACGACCTCATCATGACCAACATCATGGACTACAAGAATGCCAGCGAGAACAAGACGGTAGGAGCAGAGTTTACTGCAAGCTACGAACTACCCCGGTTTACTGCCAACTTCAACCTCACCTGGACCCACACCTTCAAGTCGAACCTGATGGGGGTTGACCTGGGAGAAACGCTGAACTCCTTGATGAATACCGACATTAACACCAACAACAATACGCCAGCCATCATGTCGAATCTCGTCGTAGGATGGCAGGCCACAAAGAATCTGAGACTCCACACCCACATCCTGTTCGAGGGTAAACAGACATCCTACAACACCGACCTCGTGCAGCTGGTACGCGCCGCCGGCAGTCTGACTGCCTACCAGCAGTACATAGTGATGGATATGGAAAGAGAAGCTGAAGCAGCCATGGAAGAAGCCATCTTCTATGTCAAAAACCTTATCATGCACAAAGATATGCCCGCCCGTGCCATCGTCAACCTCGGCGGTGAGTACCAATTAGGTCCCGTCACCTTCGGCCTTAACATCCATAACCTCCTGGGCACCAAATACTACCGTAGTGGTATGAACGCCCCACTTATTCCACAGCAAGGCCGATGGTTCCTGGCAAGCGTTGGCATCAAGCTCTAAACGACAATCTTTTAAATGTAACTATATAATCACTAAAATATTACTATTATGAACAAAAACGAAAAATTTGTCATCACCATCAATCGTGAGCTGGGCAGCGGCGGCCGAACGGTAGGTCGTAAACTGGCAGCGAAACTCGGAGTAAAGTACTACGACAAGGCCCTCGTACAGGGACTGACCGAGAAGTTCGGCCTGTCAATCGAGCGTATTGAGGAAATAAAGGCACAGAAGAAGTCGTGGTGGAACGACTTCAACAACTACTATACCACGCTGGTAGACAGCTCAGGCTATCCCATTGAGAACCAGCAGAAGGTGACAAACACCACCATCTTTGAGACCGAAAAGCGCATCCTTCAGGAACTGGCTGCCAAGGAGTCGTGCGTGGTGGCAGGACGTAGTGGTTTCCTGGTATTCAGCATGTGGCCCAACCACCTGAGCGTCTTCATCCAGGCCTCGCTCGAAAAGCGTATCGCCCGTGAAATGAAAAAGAAAGGCATCACACACGACGAGGCGCTGGCTATCATCAATGAAGTTGACGCCGCTCGCGAGACTTTCATCAAGAAGTACACAGACACATCGCGCTACGACACGCGCAACTACCAGCTTGTCATCTCAATGGACGAGCTGACGGAGGACGGTGCCGTTGACCTCATCCTGAGATACATTGAGAACACAAACAATGCACAATAATTAAGATGGCTGCAGCAATATATAAGTTAGGTGCTTCCTTGGATTCGTCCAATAGTTCGAAGGAGCAAGAGAAAATCCTTGCAATCATAGAAAAAGGAAATAGTGTCATTATTGACATGACAGACTGTACCTACTTGTCCAGTGCAGGACTACGCGTGCTGCTCTATTCACATAAGGTAGCAAGATCCAAAGGTCTGGGAGTATACATCGTAGGCTTGGGCAGCGAAGTACGGGACGTCATGGAGATTACAGGATTTGTGTCTTTCTTTAAAATCTTTGATACGCTGGAAGCATGTCAGAATGAAGTGGACAAATAAATATAAAGAAGTGAATAACTAAATAGGTATGAGGAGAGTTGATCTATTCCCGACGCATGAATACAAAGGGCTGAAGCTACGTAGCGGCTGGCCGTATCCTTTCGGTACGATGGTTATTGGCAATGCGGTGAATTTCTCCATATTCTCACGCTATGCCACCGACTGTACGCTGGTGCTGTTCCACAGCCATGAGGCAGAACCTTTCGTGGAAATACCTTTCTTCAAGGAATTTCGCTTAGGCAATGTGTTCTCCATGATGGTGTTTGACCTTGATTATGAGAACATTGAGTACGGCTATCGTATGGACGGACCGTATAATCCTCAGGAAGGACACTGGTTCGACAGGACGAAAATACTGTTGGATCCCTATGCCAAGCTGATCTCTGGCCGTGACGTTTGGGGCAAGCAACCCGATCCAGACAATATCTATCAGTATCGTTCCCGCGTGGTGTTCGACGACTTCGACTGGGAAAACGACCTACCGCTTGAGACACCCGTCAACGACTTGGTCATCTATGAGATGCATGTCCGTAGTTTTACCTGCGGTGCCGCATCGAACGTGAAGCATCCGGGGACTTTTGCCGGCATTGTCGAGAAGATTCCCTATCTGAAGAAACTCGGCGTAAACTGCGTGGAGCTGATGCCTATTCATGAGTTCGACGAGTTCGAAATCAAGAGGTCTTCGCCCGTCGACGGACACATGCTCTACAACCTGTGGGGCTACAGTAACGTGGGATTTTTCGCTCCCAAGGCAGGTTATGCTTCTACAGGAAAATACTGCATGCAGGCAGATGAGCTGAAAAACATGGTCAAGCGACTCCATGCCAACGGCATCGAGGTGATTCTTGATGTCGTATTCAACCACACTGCTGAAAGCGATGAGAAAGGTCCGTACATCTCATACAGGGGAATAGACAACAAGACTTACTATATGCTGAAACCAGACGGCAGCTATCTCAACTTCAGCGGCTGTGGCAATACGCTCAACTGCAATAACCCCAACGTGAGGGACATGATTGTTGACAGTCTGCGCTACTGGGTGACAGATTACCATGTGGACGGTTTCCGGTTTGACCTTGCTTCCATCCTCGGACGCGACCAGAACGGTTGTCCCATGTCGAATCCACCATTGTTGGAGTCACTGGCTCACGACCCCATATTAGGCAAGACAAAGTTGATAGCCGAGGCGTGGGATGCCGGCGGCTTATACCAGGTAGGCTCCTTCCCTTCATGGGGGCGCTGGGCAGAATGGAACGGAAAATTCCGCGATGCCATGAGACATTTCCTCAAAGGAGATACAGATGTGCTGAACGACGTAAAGGAACGTATCATCGGATCACCAGACCTCTATGCATCAGAAAACCGGGGTATCAAGGCCAGCGTGAACTTCATTACAGCCCATGACGGTTTCACGCTGATGGACTTGGTGTCATACAATGTCAAGCACAACGAGTCAAACGGAGAAGACAACCGCGACGGCGAAAACAACAATAACAGTTGGAATTGCGGCTATGAAGGCGAATGCGACGACGTGGACATCAACAACTTGCGACACAGGCAAATCAAGAATGCCGTCACCATGCTGATGATCAGTCAAGGCATTCCCATGATACTGTCAGGCGACGAGATGGGAAATTCCCAACAGGGCAACAACAATGCATACTGTCAGGACAACGAAATTGCATGGCTTGACTGGAACAACTTGGAGAAGAATGCCGACCTTTTCAACTTCTACAAGAAAATCATCCGATTCCGTATGCAGCACAAGGTGCTCCGCTATGAAGACAATCTGAAACACAGCGACTATCGTCATTTGGGCTATCCCGACTTCTCCTGGCACGGCGTAAAAGCCTGGCAGCCCTGGACAGGACACAACAACCTGACGTTGGCATTTATGCTTAACGGTCAGTATGCAGATTTCGACGGCACACCTGACAACTTTATTTATGTTGCCATGAACATGCACTGGGAGATGCATGGCTTTGAACTTCCACAGTTGCCTGACAACATGAAATGGTATGTATTCGCTAATACAGGAATGCCTTCACCCGACGACATCTGCGAGCCAGGTGAGGAAGATGATATTGAAAGTCAGGACGAGGTGCTGGTAGGCGCCCGTTCCATCATGGTTCTGGTAGGCAAATAGCCTACACTAGAAGCAGGAATTACTTAGCCCGGAAGAAATTACTTAGCACGGAAACGCTCTGCCTGCGACTGGATCAGTTCCACGTCGTCGAAGTAGTTGATTTGCATGGCTTTCCGTACTTCGTCCATGGTTTGGGCTGCTGTCTCACGAGCACGCTCGGTACCTTTCTTGAGGATGTTGTAAATCTCAGGGATATCCTGCTCGAACTCATGACGACGCTGGCGCATGGGCTCGAGGAACTCGTTAAGAATCTGGTTGAGGAACTTCTTGCACTTCATGTCACCCAGTCCACCGCGACGATAGTGATCTTTCAGTTCGTCCAGGTTCTGGTATTCAGGCCAGTACTGGGCAAAGTGCTCCTCACGTGAAAAGGCGTCGAGATAGGTAAAGACGGCATTGCCCTCCACATGACCTGGGTCGTTCAGGTTGATGTGCTCAGGATCGGTGTACATAGAGCGCACCTTCTGCCATACGGTGTCTGCATCGTCAGAGAGATAGATGCAGTTGCCTAATGACTTTGACATCTTCTCCTTGCCATCCGTACCAGGCAGACGTCGTGCCGTAGCATTCTCAGGCAGCATGATGTTAGGCTAAACCAATACGGGAGCGTAGATCTGATTGAAACGACGAACCAGTTCGCGGGTTACCTCAAGCATGGGTTCCTGGTCTTCACCGGCAGGAACAGTGGTAGCTTTGAAGAGCGTAATGTCTGCGGCTTGTGAAACAGGATAGCAGAAGAAGCCAAGAGGAATGCTCTCACCCTCAAAGCCACGCATCTTCACCTCTGTCTTCACCGTCGGATTACGCTGCACACGACTTACAGATACCAAGTTCATCAAATAAGTGGTCAGCTCGGCCAATTCCGTAATCTGGCTCTGGATAAACAATGTACACTTTTCGGGGTCGAGACCGGCTGCGAGATAGTCGAGAGCCACCTCGATGATGTTCTGGCGGATTTTTTCCGGATTGTCAGCATTGTCGGTTAATGCCTGCACATCGGCCATAAAAACAAACATCTTGTCGTAATCGCCAGCATTCTGCAATTCCACACGGCGGCGAAGTGAACCGATATAGTGTCCGAGATGGAGTTTGCCTGTAGGACGGTCGCCCGTCAGTATAATCTTTCCCATTTTTCTTTTCTTTTAGAATTTTGGTTGCAAAGGTACGAATAAGTGAGCGAAATGCCAAATTTATTTGAGCATTTCCGAACGTGAGTGCTTTCGAACTTGCTCAAAGGTAGTGAATTTCTCGCAAACAATCGCATAATTTATTTGCAAAAGTGCGCAAATGACCCTTTGCGCACTTTTGCAAACCAATTTTCTTGGTAGTAACGCAATTATTCGCTAACTTTGCATCAACAAAAATACAAAAAATTTGAAAAATGATACTGACCGACCGCGAGCTGTTTCTGCTCATCATCTGCACCGTGTTCTACATCACCTTATTTATATTGGTGATCCAGAACAACCGACGCAAGTTGCAATTGCTGCAAAGCCGACTGGACAATATCCATGCCATGCAGAAAATGGCTGTGATGGAGCAACGGGGGCAGGACACAGGCAGCATCTTCGCTTCGCCCGTCTACTTGCGACTGAAGCAGTATCTGAACGAAGGGCGCAACATGACCGAGCAAGACTGGAGGGAGCTGACGGACATAGTAGATGCCACGTACACGGGCTTTACCGACAAACTCTACAGCCTCTACCGCATGAGTGAACAAGACCTGCACGTCAGTCTGCTCATCAAAATCAGAATGCAGCCCAAGGACATTGCAACGCTGACAGCACACTCCAAGGAGAGCGTAGCGTCAACACGTAGCAGACTCTACCAGAAGGTTTTTGGCAAAAAGGGCTCTACACGCGACTGGGACGATTTTATACTGTCAATATAATAAATAATGTATAGCATATGATTGAGTATTTTTTAGCTAACATGTGGCAGCTATGGGCAGTTGTTGCCATTGTCTGCCTGATTCTGGAGCTTTCGTCAGGTGACTTCTTCATCATCTGTTTCTCCATTGGAGCCGTATTTGCCGTAATTGGTGCGGCACTCGGCTTGAGTGTGTATTGGCAAATAGCACTATTTGCAGCTTTCTCTGCCATAGCCATTTTCACTGTCAGACCGGTTGCCCTGCGCTATCTGCACAAGAATGAGCCCAACAAGCCGAGCAATGCTGATGCGCTGTTAGGACGTACGGGCAAGGTCACAGAAGCTATCACCGTTGGCGGCAACGGCTATGTGCAAATTGACGGTGACTTATGGAAGGCTGTCAGCAATGCAGACATTCCTGTGGGTACCACCGTTCGCGTCATAGGACGTGAAAGTACCATCATCACAGTGGAGACGCTTTAAACATTACACTTTAAACATTACACTTTAAACATTACACTATAAACTTTAAAAATGGACATTATGAGTTATGTATTAATCGCCATCGTTATTCTTGTGGTTATCTTTGCCAAGATGGCACTGGTTATTATTCCACAGTCGGAAACCAAAATCATTGAGCGCTTGGGACGCTATTATGCCACCCTGAAGCCTGGTATCAACATCATCATCCCCTTCATCGACCGGTCCAAGGAGATTGTTGTACTCACCCGCGGTCGCTATGCCTACTCGAACAGCATTGACTTGAGGGAACAGGTCTACGACTTCCCTTCGCAGAACGTGATTACCAAGGACAATATCCAAATGGAAATTAACGCCCTGCTCTA
>JAEEGL016733387.1_pt1 | contig 11747 bp, 8 predicted proteins | sample 9134231 | NCBI WGS metagenome assembly JAEEGL01 (sample SAMN16246548, study PRJNA631951) | gut metagenome | biome: gut microbiome; feature: rumen; material: fiber-attached | host: Bos | place: Iran: Karaj | collected 2018-10
ATACCACGAATCCGCGCGCGCGAAAAGCCGAATTACCGCCTCCTGAGAATTCGCGCCCCGACGGCCGCCGTGAACGGCGCCACGAGGACGAGCGAGAAACTGCCGATCAGCGTCTTCACGATTTCCGCCGAGACAAGCGGCGAATTGAGGAAATCCCGCGGCGACGTCCCCTGCGCGGCGAACACCATCAGGAGCGTGAGGTAACCGCCCGAATAGGCGAGCAGCAGCGTGGTGGTCATCGTGCCCACCACGCTCCGCCCGATCCGCACGCCGGAGAGGAAGAGTTCGCGCGACGGCAGCTCGGGGCGGCGCAGGGCCACCTCGTCGATGCCGCTCGCGATGTCCATCGCGAGGTCCATCACCGCGCCCGACGCGGCGAGCACCATCGCGCCGATGAAGATGTCCTGCAGGTCCAGCGACTCGTAGCCCGAGTAGAGGAGAGCCTGCGCGAACGGGAGCGTGGCACCGTTCACGTGCATGAGCCAGCCGAACAGATGCGCGAGCGCGAGCCCCGCCGCGATGCCCAGCATCGACCCGAGGAAGGCCGCCAGGCCCTTGCGCGTGGGCCCGGCCACGAGGTACATGATTATGCCCGTCAGCAGCGCCACCGCCGCGAAGGCGGTCCAGCTCGCGGGCCAGCCCTGCAACGCGAGCGGAATCACGCCCTTCCACACGACCAGGCAGCTGAAGACGAAACTGAAAACGGCCTTCAGGCCCGTCCAACCGCCGAACGCGCACAGGAGCACGCAGAATCCCGCGAACAGCGCCGCCGACCAGCCGTTGCGCCAGTGGTCGCGCGCGACGAGCGGCTCGTCGTCGCCCGCCGCCGCGGACTGCGGCACCGCCACCACGGCCACGTCGCCCGGAACGAAATGCTTGTCGAGGTCGAGCTGCGCGCGGATCTCGTTGTGCGCGGTGAAGACGCGCCCCTTCGCGGGGCCCTCAAGGACCTCGACCTTGAGGTGCTGCGTGCCGTAGTCGAGCAGGCCCGTCTTCGCGACGTTGGAGTCGTCGATCTCCACCACGCGCGCGCGGACGTGCGCCCCGTCATCCGCGTCCGATGCGACGGGACGCGGCCCCGGCACGTACCACAGCGCCACGCACGCCAGCGCAAGGGCCGCGAGGGGTATGACGTCGCGTTTCCTCAACGGAGGATTTCCTTGAGCCGGCGGCCGATGTCGCAATTCTCCATGAGGCCGATGAACTTCTCGGCTCCGCACCCCTGCGCGGTGGTGGTGGTGGGCAGGGCGGTGTGCGCGCCGGAACTCCAGCCCACGCCCGTGTGGTTGCCGAGCAGGCGCTTCGCCGTGGCGGCGAATTTCTGCCGGCGCCGCACGTCGTGCTTGCGCGTCTCCTGCTTCTTCGCCTTCACGAAGGCGACGTCGGCCGCGTAGGCGTCCTCCAGTTCCTTGATCTCGGAAGCCGAGAGGACGAGCAGCTTGTCGTCGGGCATCTTCGCGTCGTCCGCATCAAAGAGCAGGCCGAAGTTCTCCGTGACGAGCGGCTTCACAGTCTCGAACGGCATTTCCGGGTTTTCCTTGAGCATTCCGTGGATGCGCTTCATGAAGGACTCCGTGGAGCACTTCTGGCGTTCGAGCAGCTGAATGTGGAACTTGGAGCCCGTCCCCACGAAGCCCATCGCGAGACCGCCTGTCTCGTGGTCGCCCGTCACGACGACGAGCGTCTCGTCCGGATGGCGCTCCAGAAACGCGCGCGCCACCTTCACGGCGTCGTCCATCGCGATGATGTCCTTGATCGTCGTCGCTGCGTCGTTCGCGTGCGCGGCGTAGTCCACCTTGCCGCCCTCCGCCATCATGAAAAAGCCGCCGGGACCGTCGAGCAGCTCCACGCCTTTCGCGACCATCTCCTTCAGCGTCGGATAGGTGTCTTGGTCATCGATGTCGAACTCGAGTCCCTCGTCGGCGAAAACGCCCCACACCTTCCCCGCGCCGGGCTTCAGCGCGAGGAACGGCGCCTTCTCGCGTACGACCGCGTAGCCCGCCGCGCGCGCGAGGTCGAACACGTTGCCGCGGTACTGGGAGTCTTTCTTGTCGTCGTACTTGTTGTACACGCCGCCGCCGGCGAAAAAGTCGAACCCGCTCCCCACGAGGTCGAGCGCGATGCGGTAGGAATCGCCCCGGTTCTTCCGGTGCGCGTAGAAGGCCGCGGGCGTGGCGTGGACGATCGTCACCGTGGTGATGACGCCCACCTTCATGCCCTTTCCTTTCGCGATTTCGGCGACGGACTCGACGCGCTGCCCGTCGGGCGTGACGCCAAGCGCGCCGTTGTTGGCTTTCACGCCGCAGGCGATGGCCGTCGCGGCCGCCGCCGAGTCGGTGATCAGCTGGTTCGCGCTCGCCGTGCGCGTGAGGCACTGGTAGGGCAGGGCGTTCATCGCGAGCGGACCGCGTCCGATCCGCCGCGAATAGTCCTCCGCCACCATCCGCTGCGGCATGCCCATGCCGTCGCCGATAAACATGAACACGTACTTGGGCGCCGCCGCGTGGAGGCCCGCGGCCAACGCCGCACCACACGCCAGCAACAAAATCTTCATCTTCGTTTTCATGGCATCAGTATATCAAACCTCTCATCGACGTGCGATTGACTTGTAGGTGGGTGGCATAGACTCGATCACGGCGCGGCCCTTGTCGAGCAACGCGCGCAGGCGCAACGCGTCCTCCGCGTCAAGCGCGGACTTGAACGCCGCGAGGCGCTCGACAAGGCCGCCCAGCACGGACGACAGCGCCGTGCGGTTGGCGAGGAAGAGGTCGGTCCAGATGTCGGGATTGAGGCGCGCCACGCGCGTCATGTCGTAGAAGCTCCCGGCGGAGAAGCCCGCGTGGTCCTTCGCGAGCGGGTCCTGGATGTAGGCGGACGACACGACGTGCGCGAGCTGGCTCGTGAGGGCGATCATCTCGTCGTGATGTTCCGGCGTGGTGAACACCACGCGGCCGAAGCCGAGTTCGCGGAAGAACGCCTCCAGCATGTCAAGCGGACCGCGTCCGCACGAAGGGTACGGCGTGAGGATCATCGATGCGTCGGCAAAGAGGTCGGGCGTCGCGTTCGCGTAGCCGGACACCTCCTTGCCCGCCATCGGGTGTCCGCCCACGAACGTCCACGGCGTGTCGTCGTAGGCGTACTTGCGCAGCGCCGCGCAGATCGTCCCCTTCACGCCCGTCGCGTCCACCACCACGGCGCCGGGCTTGAACGACGCCTGGTGCGCATCGATCCACGGCACGACGGCGTCAGGCGGCAACGAGATGAGATAGAGGTCGGGGCGTCCCGCCGCCGAGGTCATGTCCTCCTCCAGCACGGCGGCGGACGAGCCGTCCGCCACCGCCCGCTCGGCGGTGGCGCGCGTGCGGTTCCACACCGCCACGCGGTGCCCGGCGCGCGTCGCCGCCTTGGCGAACGACCCGCCGATCAAGCCCAATCCGATGATTCCCACGTCCATGCACGTTCCCCATTCACCTGGTTCCGGCGGACGGCATGTCGCGCAGGCCGGGATACGCCGGGCCGCCGCCGGCCACGTAACCGCGCGACTCGCCCTTCGGCGAGGGCGACACCCAGAACGAATACAGCGTGCCGCAGTGCAGGAAGAAACGGAAGCGCACCGGCTTGCCCGCGAGCGCGGAAAGCGGGCCGCCCGCGAAGACGAGTTCCTTCTTCGTCGAGTCGCCGCGCGCGAACGCCGCGCAGTCCGCGCGCGTGAAGCCCTTGACGGGCCGTCCGTCCTCGCCCACGACCTCCGCCGCGAGCGAGCCGAAACGGCATTCGGCGTTGACGAACAGGTGTCCGCCGTCGAAGACGACCGGCTTGGTGAGCAGTTCGCCGCGTCCGTCCGCCACCATCCCCGCGAACCCGTCGCGCCGCAGCGTGGCCGCGCCGATGGACCCGTTCGAGTACATGCCGTTCCGCTGCCACCTGTACTTCTTTTTTCCGATGCGCGTGCCGTCGCCGCGCAGGCCGGAATAGTAGAACCACAGCCGCTCGTCCTTGATCACGCAGATTCCGCCGATGCAGGAGAGGTAGCCCGTGTCCCACTTGCCGGTGCCCCATCCCTCCGGCGCGATGTCCGCGTCAGTACGTGGCTCGTACGTCTTGCCGTCGCGCGAGAACGTGAAATGGAGGGCCGTTTGCTTCGGCAACCCCACCTTCTCGCAGTCGCCGTTGTCGCCAGGCGTGTTGTAGAGGATTTCCATCACGCCGAGCATGAGCGACTCGTAGGCGACGGCGTTGAAGCTGTAGAGCGAGCGGCGGACGCCGTTTGTGGCCACGAGCCACTCCTCGGGGACAGGATACCCCTTGAGCGCGTCGGGCTTCTTGTCCTTGGGCCACGACCAGTGGCAGTCCTCGCCGCCGAACGTGCGCGAAGCGAAATAGCGACGGGCGCGCCCCACGCCCTTCCGCCCCTCGCGGAGCGAGAACACCCACACGCCGCGGAAGGGATCGTAATAGGAGGTGGAGCGGTCGCCGGAACGCCCGGCGAGGCCGAGCGGGGTGAAGTGGATGCCGTCCGCGGACGACCAAAGGCCATCGTCCGTGACGCCGCCGGGTGCCGAGATGTGGAGTTTCCATGCGGCGTACGGATTCGCGGACGCATAGTCCGGCGTGACGCTCCAACTGTCGATGTTGTCCTTCTCGAACAGACGGTTCGTGCCGGGCACAATGCCGAGATCAGGATAGTTCCAGACAATGCCGTCCGCAGATTCCGCGTAGCAGATGTTCCCGCACCAGTCGGCCTGGTACCACAGGCGAAAACGCTTCATAACGGGATCCCACCAGAGGCCGCCGTCCGTGGCGCAGGTGAGGTTGACGGTAGCGTCCTCGGGCGTCGACCGCGTTGTCGGGAATGACTTCATGCCCGCACCCGGCCACACGAGTGGCGTGTCAATCTTGACGGGCTTGTTCCAGTGGCGCACGACGCCGTCGGTCGATTCCACCAGATCGTCGTCCACAAACAGCTGGCGCCCGACGTTGATGTCGACCGGCGCGGCGTACGCGCCGACTGCAGCGGCCGCTACGGCGAGGGATATGCGGATATTCTTCATGGTCATTCTCCAATTTGCGGTTCTTTAAGGTGCATTCAGAGTTGATGTAGGCGCATAGGTGACGCGCCAGGAGGTCTTCTCCACGTTGAAGCGGTATTGTGGAAGCGGAATCGGACCGCAGTTGTTGCAGCCGAGGCCCGTCTGGCGGCAGTCGATCGAGAGGCATACCTCCGCGCGCGGTACGAGCGGATTGTTCCGGCGCGGATCGCCGGGACGGTGCCGCGCCTGGTCGAGGTCCTCGCGCGTGAAGTGGAGCGCCTGCAGGAAGAACGGCTTGTCGCATGTGATCTTCACGCCACGTCCGTTCGTGTCCGTGAGGGTCGCCCAGCGCACCGCCGTCTTGCCGCCGCAGTCCTGCGGGCGGATGTAGTCGACGTACTGGTCCGTTACGGTCGAGCGGTAGAGGCCGATGTCGCAGCCTTCGCAGCGGTCCACGTAGTTCTCCCACGGGCCGCGTCCGTACCATGTCAAGTTCTCAAGCGACGGGTCGAGCCGCTGGAACGTGCCGATGCGCGGCAGCGGCGGCACGTCGCCGAACGGCGTCACAGTGTGCTCTGCCGTCACGGAGCCGTCGTCAGTGAACGACCAGACCGTTTCGTGCTCGAAACCGCCCGATTTCGCGCCCGTCACGCGCACGGAGGTCAACACCTTGCCGTCCTTCATGCGGATCGGCCGCGCGTGGTAACTGAGCTGCGACAGGCCCTTCGCGATGAACGGCTTGCGCATCCAGTTGTCCGCGTCCGTGAACGCGCGTTCCACCTGCAGACGCGGCCCCGCGACAATGCCGGCGCGGTCGGCAAGGATCGTCTTGCCGTCGAGCACGAGTTCCGAGAGCGTGCCTGTGGCGCGGGAGAAGACCGCGCGCACGTGCGGGGTGGTGACGGTGAGAGTGGTGGGAGGGTCGCGATCCTGCGCGACCGCAACGGGCGAGACGCCCGTTGTCCCAGTGAGCCGCCGAGACGGCGGCTCTCCATACCGCAGCTGGTCCCAGGCGATTTCGTAGCCCTTGTCGGCCCAAGGGGTGGGCGCTTTCAGGCGGAAGGAAACACGGTAGAAGTATTCCTTCGCGGGATCGATCGGGCAGGGTGGCTTCGGCAGGGCGAGCGTGCCCTTGGCGCGCGGGGCCACGTGCGGCACGGAAAGCGTGCCGACCGCGACCTGCACGCCGTCCTCGAACAGCGCCCACGCGCCGTCGCAGACATCGTCCGCGAATGTGAATTCGTGGCGGTTCCACAGTTCCGCCGTACCGCTCGCCGCGTCCGCGCACGTGACGACGATCGGACGCTGCACGTAGCGCACCTCGTTCAGCTTGGCGGACGGGTTGCGGTGCACGTCGACAAGCCCGTTCGCGCAGAACGGTCCGTCGTTCGGATCCTCGTCGTGGTCGCCGCCGTAGGCGAGGAGGCGGATGCGCTTGCCGTCCGGGCCGATGCGGTCGGTGTCCTTCCACACGCCCTGGTCGATCCAGTCCCAGATGCAGCCGCCCGAGAACTTGTCGTTCTCGTAGAAGAGGTCCCAGTACTCTTTCAGGTTGCCCATCCCGTTGCCCATCGCGCACTCGTATTCCATCTGGAAGTGGGGACGCGGGTCGGACAGCTGCTCGCGCAGCCTGTCGAGCGACATGTACTGTCCGCCCGTCATGTCCGACGCGTCGTTCCACGAGCCGGTGCGCCCGTTCGCCGAGATCCAGCCCACGCCGTGGAACGGACGCGTGGGGTCGAGCTTCTTCACCGCCTCGTAGCACTTCGTGGCGCCCGCGCCCCATCCGAACTCGTTGCCGACCGACCACATCACGACGCTCGGGCTGTTGCGGTAGAAGTACACCTGCCGGACGTTGCGCTCCACCATCGTCGCGTGCCATTCCTTGCGCTCCGGCATGCAGTCCGCGCCGTACCTCATGCCGTGCGACTCCACGTTGGCCTCGCTCATCACGTAGATTCCGTACCTGTCGCACAGGTCATACATCCTCGGATCGTTCGGATAGTGCGACATCCTGATGCAGTTGATGTTGTTGCGCTTCATGAGCCGCACGTCCTGCTCCATCTCCTCCAGCGAGAGCGTATAGCCGTTGGCCACGTTCATCTCGTGGCGGTTGACGCCCTTGAACTTGACGGGGCGGCCGTTCACGAGGATGCGTCCACCTTCCACGCGACAGTCCCTTATACCCACCGCGAAGCGGCGCCCGTCGCCCACGTCGAGCGTGTGGAGATATGGAGACTCGTCGCTCCAGAGACGCGCAGATGCGATGGAGAGCGTGAACTCGGCGGGATTTCCGGCGGATTTCGCGAAATCCCCCAGCGCCTTGCCATCGGCGTCGAAAAGGCGCGGCTTTGCCGCCGCGATCGCCTTCGCGCCGCCTGCAAGCGTCAACCGGCACGTCCAGTCGCGGTATGCGGCGTCCGGCACGGTCACGAACGAAAAGTCCGTTATGCCGTCAGGCGCCTCCGCATAGAGCTTCACGGAACGGAATATCCCCGCGTAGCGGATCATGTCCTGATCCTCCGCATAGCTGCCGTCGCACCATTTGCGCACGCGCGCCTCGAGAGTGTTGCCCCGCCCTTCCCCGAACGAGACGAGCGATGTGACATCGAATTCCGAGGGAAGACGCGCATCCTCGAAGTAGCCAGCCTTACGTCCGTTGATCCACACTTCGCAGCATGAAGCGACGCCCTCGAAGCGCAGGACGACCCGCCGCCCCTTCCACGCCTCAGGCACGGTGAAACTGCGCCTGTAGAGCATCGTGGGATTGTATTTAGGGTCGATTTTGGGCGGTGTCATCGGGTGAGGATACTCGATGTTCACGTAGTGCGGCACGCCCCAGCCGCGGGTCTCCACGCAGCTTGGCACGTCGATTGAGAAAGGCGTCGCGGTTTCGGACGGAGCGCGTGTGGCTATGGGGCCGTCGGAGGAACCCTCCCATGCGAACGACCAGGTGCCGTCCAGCAGCACGACATCCCCCTCGCGAGGCAGGAACGTGCGGGCGGGGAGCCTGTTTTCGGCGTTCACCGACGGATCGTCCCATGGTGCTGCGGCGATGGCGGCGAACGCCAGCGTGGATGCGAACAATGCGTAAGGCAGATGTTGTTTCATGCGTGATTCCTTTCCGGTCGCGAGAGGATGAATGCGAAGACGGCGAGATAGGCGAGCCCGAGGACCGGCACCGCGTATGATGCCATGTAGCCCAGACGGTCCGCCACGAAGCCCTGTGCGAGCGGCACCGAGCCGCCGCCCACGGCGAAGGTCATGAAAAGTCCGGTGGCGGCCTCGGTGTACTTGCCTAGCCCCTCCACCGAAAGGTTGAACACCGATGTCCACATGACCGAGCAACATAGTCCGCAAAGCGCGAACGCGATGGCGGAGAGCGGAACGGCCACCGTGCCCGCGACTGGTATGGGCAGGGCGATGCGCACGCCGGGGACGGCGACGCCCACCGCTATGAGCGCGACCGCGGCGCAGCTGGCCGCCCCGAGAAGCGTCCTTGGAGCGATCCTGCCGCCAATGAAACTTGCGAGTATGCGCCCCGCGAGCATGAGCGCCATGTACGCGCCAAAGAAGAATCCGCCCACCGCGCCGGCATTCGTCCCGGACGCGAGCGCGCCTGCGGCCTTGTCGCAAAGCCAGAAGTTCATCGTGCCCGGGATCGCTATCTCCACGCCCGCGTAGATGAACACGGCCACAAGCCCCCACCGGCAGTTGCGGAAGCGGAACGGCCCTGTCACGGGGATGCGCTCGTCGGCGGCTGCGCACGATGGCGGATTGGCTATTGGGGAGACGGCTATTATCAGGAACGCGGCGGCGAACACGGCCATCGCAAGATAAAGTACGGGATACACGTCCGTAACCGACACGCCGGACGCGCGGAGCTTCTCCCCTATAAGCGTCCCCACGAGCCACGGCGTCGCCGTGGCGCATACGGAGTTGAACGAACTTCCGATCATGTTCAGCTGGTTGCCGCGGCGTCCGCCGCCACCGAGCGAATTTAGCATGGGGCTCACCACGGCATTGATCATACAGATGAAAAGCCCCGTGATGAAGGCGCCGACGAGATAGACGAAGAAGTTCGCCGCAACTCCCCCGAGCTGCGATCCCGCCCCCAGCCATCCGCTCGACCACTGCACCGCCATGCCCAGGAAGCCCAGAGCCACGGCAAGGAGCGAGGTTCGCTTGTACCCCAGGCGCTGGAGCATCATGCCCGTCGGTATGCCGATGAAGATGTTCGCGCAGAAGCTCGTCATGTTGCCCATCATGCCGAGCGTCTTCGAGCCTGCTATACCGGGCTGCTGCATCCACACGTTGCCGAGCGGCGCCGCGAGATTGAGGGCGATCGCGCTCATGCCGTAGAGCATGAACATGGCCGCCATCGCCGGATACGCGCCTGCGACTTTCCTTTCTTTCATGGGAGCTTCTGCATCCTTCCCGTCCTTGGAGGAACCACCTTGAGCCGCGGATACTTCACCTTGGCGAACCGGACGCACTCCCGCACGTCTCCGGGATTCCGGGCGAACATGTCGTGATGGCCCGGAACAAGCGCCTTCGCGCCAAGCTCGCCTGCGAGCTCCACCGCCTCGTGCGCATCCATGCAGCCTATGAAACCGTGCGAAAGCCGCCAGGCGTCGCGTCCATTCACCGGGAGGAACATCGCGTCGAACGGACCGTTTGCGGACAGCACCGTCCCAAGGCCCTCGTACGGACAGCAATCGCCGGAATGGCAGATGCGCGCTCCGCCGGCCGACATGACGAACCCCAGCGCGAGGAAACGTCCGGCGGAATCGCGCTCAAGCCGCTCGTGGGCCGCGGCGAACGCCGTCACCCTGACGTCGCACACGTTCCGCGTCTCGCCGGCGTCGATGCCCGTCACGCGGCCGGGCTCAAGCCCCGTATCGTCCAGAACATCGTCGCGCACGGAGGCCGGTACCACGAACCTCGCCCTGCCGCCCAAACGTGCGAGCGCGCGCCACAGGGGACGGTCGATATGGTCGGCATGGTCGTGGGAACCCACGAGAAAATCCACATCCGCCACGTCTTCAGGCGCAAGCTGCGGCGGCACGAGGCGCCCTCTCATCGGAGAGAGGAAAAGATCGCACCCGAATACCGTCCGGCCCATGCGCACGAGAAAGCCCAGCTGGCCCAGATGCACAAAGGCGAGCCGTCCAGGCGCGAGATCGAGCGCGCGGAGGCGCCTTACGATGTCCCGCGGCGCGCCCATCAGGTCATCACCTTGCCGCCTTCGCCGAGCAGATTCTGCCCCGTCACGGCTTTCGACGCGCGGGAAAGAAGGAACAGTATCGGCCCCATCATGTCTGGCGGATAGAGTATGACGGGCAGCGCCTGCTCGCGCTTGAGCATGCGCTTTTCGGCGGCGTGCATGTTGAGCTTGAGCTGCTTGGGGGTGGCGATCCAACCCGGAGTGAAGGTGTTCACGCGGATGAACTCGGGGCCGAATTCACGCGCAAGCGCGTGTGTGAGGCCCACTATGCCGGACTTCGTCACGTTGTACAGTATGCAGTTCGCCTCGGGACGCATCCAGTTGGACGTCCCCATGATTACGATGGATTTTCCCGTTCCCCTGCGGATCGCGGGAAGCGCCGCGTGGATGGCGAGAAAGTGCGAGCGCAGGTTCACCGCGAAGGCGCGTTCGATGGCGTTCACATCGATCCTGTCCCACGGCACGCGCGTGTCATCCGCCACATTGTTCACCATGAAGTCCACGACCGGCAGCTTTTCGATCCAGCGCTTCAGCTCGTTCGGCTTCGTCACATCCACCCTCGAGAAATGCGCGTTTCCGTCGGGGAAGGCCGCCTCTATCGCCCTTCCGGCCTCGACGTTGCGTCCGCAGAAGTACGTCTGCGCGCCCAGGGCGGCGAGCGTCTTCACCGTCTCCGATCCTATGCCCGACGATCCACCCGTCACTATGGCGACCTTCCCCTCAATCTCGGGGCGGAAGATCTCCAATTCTTCCATTAGCTTGTACATGATTTTTCCTTTCTCCAGTGACATTTGTCATTTGTGAACAATTGTGTCAATTGGCATTTGTGAACAATCGCACCGAATTTGTTTCAGCAGTTGATCATCACTTTGTTGCGCTCCGGCCGGCCCATGGCCTCCATGGCCTGATGGATGTCCTTCAGGGCGAAACGGTGCGAGATGATCCTTTCCGGATCGACAAGTCCCCGCTCCATGAGGCGGATGGCGTTCTGCATCGCAAGCGGAGTCGTACCGAAGCTCGAATCCATGCGCGCCTCGAGGAAGTGCGCGAGCCCGCCGTCCAGCTCAAACTTCTCGTGCGTCGTGATGCCGAATACGTTCCATCTCGTGCCGCGCCTGAGAAGCCCCACCATCTCCTTGACGGCCTCGATCGGTCCGGCCGCCTCGACGACCAGGTCGGGGCCGTCCGGCAGAATCGCGTAGACCTGCTCCTTCACATTGCCGGACAGCGCGTCGATCACATGCGTCGCGCCCCTCGCCATCGCGTTGCCGCGCGCATATCCACTCGAATCGATGGCCACGAGCCTGCCGGCACCCGCCGCCTTCGCCACCATCAGGCAGAGAAGCCCTATGCCGCCCGTGCCGATAATCACGACATCGTCACCCACGCGCATCCCGCTCTTGAGAATGACACCTTTCCACGCGCCGGAAAGAGGCTCGGTGAGCGCGGCCGCGTCGAACGACCCGTTCGCCGGCTTGCGGAAGATGCAC
>JAEEGL017236240.1_pt1 | contig 11747 bp, 9 predicted proteins | sample 9134231 | NCBI WGS metagenome assembly JAEEGL01 (sample SAMN16246548, study PRJNA631951) | gut metagenome | biome: gut microbiome; feature: rumen; material: fiber-attached | host: Bos | place: Iran: Karaj | collected 2018-10
ACGGATTATAATGCAAAACTGGATGAGGACTGTCTTGTAGACAGGGATACTCTTCTTAAGAGACTTAAGACATATATCTACAGCGTCATGGAATACACATACGCAAACGGATATGCGGAAACCATCTATGCATGGGATGTTGTAAATGAAGCGGTGGATGAGGGAAAGCCCGACGGATTCAGAAACAGTTACTGGTATCAGATCATCGGCCCCGAATTCCTCTATTACAGCTTCCTCTATGCAAGAGAGGCTGAGGTTAAATATGCGAAGCAGTACGCTGCGGATTACGGACTTGATCCCGATGGAGATCTTTCTTCCATAACCCCCGAACTGTTTTACAACGATTACAATGAGTGGTTTTTGGGAAAATGCAATTTTATCGTTCAGATCCTGACCGAAAATTCCTACAATGAAAACCATTCCATGGTAAAGAGCGACGTTATAAACCCCGATGGAGACGGAACTATTTTCGGGGACGGACTTATCGACGGAATAGGACTTCAGGGACATCTGACCGATACGGATTCACTTTCCCAGTATAAGACTGCCATCGAAAAATACAGTGCAGCCATCAATAATCTTCAGGTAACTGAGCTGGATGTGGGAAAATCCAATGCAGGTGAAGCCGGAGATTACAGGCAGTCTAAGTTTTATTACGACTTTTTCAAGCTTTTGTGCGATGAATGTGATGCCGGTGTAAATATCACATCGGTTACCCTCTGGGGACTTACGGATACATCCTCCTGGAGAAAGGATACCGAGCCCCTCATCTTTAACGGGGATCTTTCTCCCAAGCCTGCATTTGAAGCGGTAGTCATGGCCGGAAAGGGACTGGAGTTTGACATGAAGGATACCGGTGCCCTGGGAAAGGCTGAGGATATCCTGATTGATTTTGAACCGGTAAATGTTGATGGAACGGTTTCCAACAAAACTCCCAATGAATATGGATTCATCGGAAGAGGATCGGGACATCAGGCAGTGATCATGCTGAAGATCAAGGAAAACCATACCGAGGGAGCAAATCCGGGATTTTCACTTCAGGTGAGAAGAGAAGCGGAGGATGCAACTGTTCGCTACGATATTTCCAGATTTATAGGTCATACCATCGGGATCAGTTACTATATAAAATCCGCGGATGAGATCCTGCGTATGGGTGTGGACGGATATGAAGATGCAGGAAACGTCGAATTCTCCACCACGGAACATGATGACTGGGTGCTTGTGGAGGCTGATCTGAAATTGCCCGAGAATCTTGATTCCGCATCACTATATTTTGAAACCGATGGAAACGGAGAATTTCTGATAGACGATTTTGCTATAGTGTTAAAGGATGATGAAGCTATGGATGATGGATTCAGAACAGCAGATAGTACAGAGGCCAATCAGGGTTCCACCGATACTCCCGAAGGACAGGGAACCGCTACAGATGAAGAGACCGATCAGACACAGGGAATCTTAAAGACCGGACTTATGGTATGTGCCGGAGCGATACTTGTGGCCGGACTTATCGTTGGTCTGGTGATAAGAAAAGGTAAAAAGAAGAAATGATGATACTTAAAAAACCTGCCGCGAGGCAGGTTTTTTGATGTCTTAAATAATTGTCTGGATCAGAGATTTTATCCCAATAAGTATGAGAACAACTCCACCTGCGATCACGGCCCGCTTTTTGTATCTTGTTCCAAAAATTCCTCCGATATAAACTCCGGTGCCGGAGATGATAAGAGTAATGATACCGATCACACAAACGGCAAAGATTGTATTTACTGTTACTGAAGATCCGAGGACATTTACGGGAATTGCCACAAACGTCACTCCCACAGCCAGGGCATCTATGCTTGTGGCTACAGCAGCGGCAAGCATTGTCTTAAAATCCAGTCCCGGATTGTCATCTTCATCTTCTTCAAAGGCTTCCCTGATCATGTTACCTCCGAGGATAACAAGTATCAGGAAGGCAACCCAGCCGGAGAATCTCTCGATGAATCCCGCAAATCCGGATCCCAGCAAGAATCCTAAAAGAGGCATTATTGCCTGAAATGATCCGAACCAGATACCGCAGATGAGAGCTTCTTTTAAGCATACTTTTTTGCAGGAGAGTCCCTTACATATGGAAACGGCAAAAGCATCCATGGAAAGAGCCACTGACAGGATCAGAAGTTCTATGAGTCCCATTTTTTTATTCCTCCGCCTTTTCGGAAGGAACTTCCGCCATCATATCCGCAATGGTATATTTCTCGAAGAACACCTTAAGAGTTCTGTTTAGCTCGATCCACATGGGAAGGGTTCTGCAATCGGTCTGTCTGGGACATTTATTGTGATCGTCCGTTACGCAGGAGACCGGGGTGAAATTATCTTCCGTAGCTTTGATCACATCCCAGGCGGTACATTTATGCGGGTCAACATTGAGTTTGTATCCGCCGCCTTTTCCCCTGACGCCTTTTACGATCTTTTCCCGGACCAGGTCCTTTATGATGGCTTCCAGGTATTTTTTGGACATGTCCTGCCTTGCGGCAATGTCGCCGAGAGCCACATATCCGTTTTTTTCATGTTCCGCAAGGTCGATGATAACGCTTAAGGCGTATCTTCCTTTGGTGGAAATTAGCATATCAGCCTCCGTGAAAGGAATTAAGTAGCATAAAACATATAATACACTGTGTCAGGTGGCATTTCAAGGACTCCTTAACCCGAAAAAATGCTATAATGTGTGGCATACGTATGATGAATTACTCTGAAGCAAGAAATTACATAGATAATACCGGTTCAGCCGGGATAAAACCCGGGACGGAAGTAATAAAAGAGCTTCTGGGACACCTCGGTAACCCTGAATCGGACTTAAAAATCATTCATGTAGCCGGTACAAACGGGAAAGGTTCCGTCTGTACCTATCTTGAGTATGCTCTTTTGGAATGCGGACTTAAAGTGGGACGGTATGCTTCTCCCTCTGTTTTCAGATATTTGGAAAGGATCAGGCTTTCCGGCAGGGACATAACGGAAGAAGAATATGCTGATGCTGTTGCCGCTGTAAGGGATGCTGCAGCTTCCATGGAATCAAAACCCACCGGATTTGAAGCGGAAACTGCTGCCGCTTTTTGGTATTTCAGAGAATATAAGGCGGATATAGTAATAGTTGAGTGCGGCATGGGTGGAAGAGACGATGCCACCAATGTCTTCGAATGTCCCCTTGCAACGGTCTTTACTCCCATAAGCATGGATCATATGTCTTTTCTTGGAAAAGATCCCCGGGAGATCGCATTGAATAAAGCAGGTATAATGAAGCAAGGCTCTCCGGCTGTAATTGCAAAAATGCCACCGGTGGGAGATTATCATCCCGATGGGATCCTGATGGAAGAGGCGGCCGGAAAAGGTATCGATTATTCTTATGCGGAGGAAGATCTTATTCCCGAAGGATTTAAAAATCCTTTACCCGGAATATATCAGAAAGACAATCTGAATACCGCACTTACTGTATTGAAAACCATAAAGGAAAAGCTGTGCAATCTGTTTCCAGGCGAATCAATCACAGATGATATTTTAATGTCCGGAATAGCAAAAGCCTCCTGGCCGGGGCGCTATGAAAAGATTAATAATACACCTGTTATTATAAGAGACGGGGCTCATAACCCCGGAGCGGCACGTGCTTTGAAAACCGCTATAGAAGCGGACAGGACACTCCCTGCCGACAAAAAGATCCATTTAATAATGGGTGTTTTTAAAGATAAGGATTATAAGGAAATACTCCGTATAATGTTGCCACTGGCAGTGTCTTTTTCGGCTATTGATCTGCCTGATATGAACAGAGGCCTGACTAAAGAAGAACTTGCAAAAGCAGCGTTGGAAGTGGCAGATGAACTTGGAATTTCTGTCAGAGACTCAGGATCCTATAAGCTTAAAGTTGAGACTTCCCCGGACCTCAGATCGGCTCTTCAGGAGTCGGGAGATCCGTCAAAAGATGTTTTTATAGTCTTTGGTTCATTGTCTTTGATGCAACTTTTTTCCCACTGAAATCGTTTTATGTGCTAAAATAACTATGTATACTTATGTGCACTTTCATGTGACTTGCACCCAGGCGAAAGTCGCATGAATACTATATTTTTCTATTTTAGGAAGCAAAATGGTTCTTTTTTTAACCAGCTCCTTTGTGGAGTACAGAAAAATTGACGATCCCGGGCCTGTTCATATCAGAAGTGATTATGAATTCATCCCCAATCTTAAGCGATACTGGAGAGAAAACTCCGGTCTCCTTGTGATAGCCGCTGATCCGAATGACGAAAAAACCAACGATATAACGGCTCAGAGGATGGAAGATGCCTTCAAAATGGCGGGACTGAGTGTCAGGGAAGTAAGCATTCTGGATGGCAGGACTGCTGATAATGCATTTGATCTTATTAAGAATTCGGATGTGATCGTCATTTCCGGCGGTCATGCTCCCACACAGAATACATTTTTTGAGAAGATCGGCCTGAAATTCATGATCCAGGGCTATCCCGGGATTATAGTATCCCTCAGCGCCGGCAGTGTTAATTGTGCCACAGAAGCCTATATTTTCCCTGAAATCGAAGGAGAGGCAGCTGATCCCGGTTTTATTCGCTTCAGAGAGGGCCTCGGACTTACCGATATTTCCATAATTCCCCACTATTCCTACCTTAAGGACTGCACTGTGGACGGTAAGAATATCATTGATGATATAGTTTATCCCAACTCTCTGGGCAGAAAATTCTATATCATGGATGATGGAAGTTACTTCCTCATTGACAACGACGTCACAAAACTGTTCGGAAAGGCAAAATGCCTTGAAAACGGCGCTTTCCAGGTTGTTGACAGCTATGTCAGCGAAAATGACTGGAATGCCGTTATGACAGGCGAGTACATTTGCGTTTTTGAGATAGATTCCAGTACTGACAAGACAATTTGCAAATACACCAGCGATTTTCTTAGTAAATATGACGTCAGTGTTACCCAGTCAGAAACCTTCTGCAATTTTATTCGTGATTTCAATGCCAAAATAGTAGTGGAAAAAGAGAGAGAGGCGGTGCTGGATCAGATCACTCCCGAGAAGATAAGGGCAGAGATCGATGAAATGGGCTGCTTTTCCAGAACAGTTCACTCTGAAAAAGGCGGAATAAGACGTGCCATCGATATAAGGATAAGGCGTTTTGAGCATCCCACCGATGATGCCACCGATATTTGCATTATCCAGGATATCACAGAGATGATCGACAGGGACTGGATGACGGATATTCTCTCAAGGACCGGATTTATAAGGGATGCGGAGAATTGCATCAGGGATCTTAACCTGAATAAGGGTTATTCCATTGTCTACACCAATATCAAGGGCTTTAAGACCATTAATGACCTCTTCGGTGAGGAAACCGGTGATCTGGTCATATTCATGGTAAGAGACCACATTAAAGAGGTGCTTGAACCTCTTGTTCTCGGACGACTTGAGAGCGATCATTTCGTTGCTCTGGTCAGTGACGACCATATAAAACGAAGCAGGATGAAGAAGCTCATCCAGATGACCTACAGAGGAGAGAACAAGCAGTACGATTTTAGCGTAACGTGTGGTATTTATCATATAAGCGATTCGGGTCTTTCTGTGGGACTTATGATAGACAGAGCTAAGCTTGCGGAGTCCAACATCACCGATTCGGACACGGCACAGTTTGCGGAATACACCGATAAAATGCGCTCTGATTACGTTAATCAGATGATCCTCATATCCGATGTGGGAGAGGCTATACGCCATAAAGAACTGGTGTCATTTTATCAGCCCATAGTTGATATCCATACCCACAAGATCGTTTCGGCAGAGTCCCTGGTAAGGTGGCATCATCACGATCTTGGAATGGTATCTCCCGGACTGTTCATCCCTGCTTTGGAGAAATCCGGAAAGGTTTCCGGTGTGGATCTCTACATGGCGGAATTCGTATTCGGAATGTTCTTAAGGTCTGCGAAGGCCGGTGCACCTATTGTGCCCGTATCCATAAATCTGTCCAGAGTAGATTTTTACGATCCCGTATTCCTTGACAGGATAAAGGAGCTTCTTGATGATCCCGATTTCCCTGTGGGAGCTGCCAAACTTGAGATAACAGAGTCTGCTTACGCAAATCTTGAGAAGAATGCACTTGATTTCCTAAACACCATGCAGGAGAAGAAGGTGAAGATCCTTCTGGATGATTACGGCAGCGGAATGAGTTCCCTTTCAACCCTTGAAAGTTATGAATTCAATACCATCAAGCTTGATCTGGGCTTTATCCGCAAGATAGGACAGAGCCACAAGGCAGAGACCATAATCAGATCCACCATCAGCATGGCACACGCCTTCGGAGCGGATGTCATTGCAGAGGGTGTGGAGACGGAAAAACAGCTGGAATTCCTGACTGAGGCAGAATGCGACATGATACAGGGATATTATTTCTATAAGCCCATGCCTGAAAGGGATTTTCTGGCTCTTTTGAATGATCCTTCAAAGACTGAGGCCATGTCCTCGCCGAAAAAGGGAAACAGGAAGGATAAGTCATGAGACGAGTGTTTGAGATCATGGCTCCCTGCCATTTCGGCATGGAATCCGTGTTAAAAAGAGAGATAACAGACTTAGGCTACGATGTTACCGAGGTAAGCGACGGAAGGGTGACCTTCGAGGGCGATGCCGAGGCTGTGGCCAGGGTCAACATCTGTTCAAGGACTGCTGAAAGGCTGCTGATAAAAGCAGCCTCTTTTACCGCCCGTACCTTTGATGAGCTGTTTGAGGGCACCAAAGCCGTGAAGTGGGAAGAATTTATTCCCGAAAACGGAAAATTCTGGGTAGCCAAGGCTTCCAGCGTAAAATCCGCACTTTTCAGTCCCTCGGACATCCAGTCCATCGTAAAAAAAGCCATGGTTGACGAACTTAAGAGCGTATATCACACCGACTGGTTTTCGGAGGACGGAGAGGCCTTTCCCTTCAGAGTCTTCATCATGAAGGATCAGGTTACCATTGGCCTCGATACCACCGGAGAATCTCTCCACAAGAGGGGATACAGAAAACTGACCGCCAAGGCTCCCATTGCGGAGAATCTTGCTGCGGGGCTCATAATGCTTACTCCCTGGAGAGATGACAGGATCCTGGTGGATCCCTTCTGCGGAAGCGGCACCATCCCCATAGAGGCTGCGATGATGGCTGCGAATATGGCTCCCGGTATGAACAGATTTTTCAATGCCTGCAACTGGGAACACATCGTACCTAAAAGTGCGTGGAATGATGCCTATGAGGAAGCAAGAGATCTTGTAAAGCTTGTGGAAGATACTGATATCCAGGGTTATGACCTTGATGATGAAATGGTAAAGATCGCCCGTAAAAATGCAAAAGATGCGGGTGTTGAAAAGATGATACACTTCCAGACCAGGGATGTGGCGGACCTGTCCCATCCAAAGAAGTACGGTTTTATCATCACCAATCCTCCCTATGGTGAAAGACTGATGGATGCGGAGGAAGTGGGCAGCCTGTACAGGACTCTCGGCGAGAGATTTAAGAGCCTGGACAGCTGGAGCATGTACCTTATAACATCCTACGAAAAGGCAGAGAACGGCATAGGAAGAAAGGCCGACAAGAACAGAAAGATCTACAACGGCATGATGAAGACCTATTACTATGAATTCAGAGGTCCCAAGCCGCCTGCAAGAGAACATAAATGACAGCAAATACCGGGAAGATACCTCTGAAAAAATATATTGATCCCCAGACCGGTACCTGGGGTTCGGCGCTGCCTGGCAAAATTTTCACCTATTTTGCCTGGGGGCTGATTTTTGTGCTTTCCGTAGCGGTATGCTTTTATTATTCCCTTACAAAACCCATTGTCATTACAAGTGCCAATGTAAGCGATGAGAAGATATTTGATCTTAAGGACACCATCCCCCTATCACTCAGTGCCCAGACTCCTTCCAAAACGGTGATGTTCACGGTGCCCGAAGGGGTGTCTGCATCGGATATACTGACGGAGAATCTCTACAACGAGCGCAGATTTCTTGTTCATGTATGTACTGAGAGCAGCACATACTATGGTTCCCTGTCTTCAACGGGTATACCCGTGGATGCCGGCAGAGTTTCAGGAGATTCCGGACTGGTAAAAGAAGTCGGAGTCATCTATGACAAGACCGGGGCCCTGCTTATTTTTGACATGTCGGGTGTTTACGAATATTCCCTTACCATGAATGACAACACTGTTACCATGGAGGCAGTAAATCCCGGGGATATATATGATTACATTGTTGTAATGGACTCCGGGACAGGTGACGAGGCAGCAGGCGTGGCGGCGGATGTTGCGGACAGATGTGCCAAACTGCTGTATCCCGATGGAATCAGAGTTTATATAACCGATCCGGATCTGGCCCCGGGTGAATGTGTCCCGGCTTCCGAACTTGTGAATGAGACCGATGCGGATATCTATATCGGCCTTGGGGTGTCCCATGACGGTACGGATCACCACGGCCTCAGAACCTGGTACGATTCTCTTTACTATGTGCCGGGATATGGCAGCATAGAGTTGTGTGAAAGCTGCCTTAAGAACACGGCCATAGAGACTTCAAACAGGGCTTTGGGTATCAGCGAAGCACCGGAAGGAAGCGTTTTGTATGACATTGATATGCCTGCGGTCTATATGACCCTGGGAAATGCGGATAATCCCGATGAGGCAGAACTTATGAGGGAAGATTCCTATAGGGACAGACTGGCCAGAGGATTATATAAGGCAGTGATGGAAGCTGCCGGAATGATGGGAGACAGTGAAGAATGAGAATTGTTTTTGCAACGGGAAACATGGGAAAAATGAGAGAGATCAGGGAGATCATGGAGGGATCCGGGTATGAGATCGTGTCCATGAAAGAAGCAGGTGTGGACCCTGACATAATAGAGGACGGCGAGAGTTTCGAAGACAATGCCATGATCAAGGCAAGAGCCGTTCATGAGCTTCTTCCGGATGACATCGTGATGGCGGATGATTCAGGTCTTGAGGTGGATGCATTAAACGGTGAGCCGGGGATCTACTCTGCAAGGTATCTCGGAGAGGACACCCCTTATTCTGTAAAAAACAATGACATCATAGCCCGTCTTGAGGGAGTTCCCGATGAAAAGAGAACCGCCAGATTCGTGTGTGCCATTGCTGCGGTATGTCCCGACGGAAGTGAAAAATGCGTAAGAGAGACTGTTGAAGGCAGGATCGGATACGAGGAAAAGGGCGAGTTTGGTTTCGGATATGACCCCATATTCTACGTTCCCGAGCTTGGATGTACCACGGGTGAGATCCCCGAGCTTGAGAAAAATAAGATCTCACACAGGGGCAAGGCCCTTAGAAAAATGAGAACGGAGCTGTTCGGGTGAAAAAAGCAATTGTTGTGAGCGATACTCATGGGAATAATACCAATTTCCATAAAGTCATGAAACTCCATCCCGATGCCATGTGTATCATCCATTGCGGAGATGTGGAGGGAGGCGAGGAGGATATAAGGGCCTCCGTGTCCTGCCCAGTATATATGGTTGCGGGTAATAACGACTATTTTAATGATCTTCCCAGGGAAATAGAAGAATATGTCTTCGGCAGAAGGATATTTGTAACCCACGGCCATAACTACAGGGTATCCGTTTCTCCCGAGATGATCAGACAGGAGGGTGTGGCCAGGGACTGCGATGTGGTATTCTACGGTCATACCCACAGGCCCTACGTGGGATACGGGGATGCGGTGGTATGCGTCAACCCCGGGTCTCTTTCCTATCCCAGACAGGATGGAAGAAAGCCCAGTTATGTCATCTGGGAGATAGATGATATGGACAGGGATCATTTTACCGTGGCATATCTGGATGCCGGTTTTTGATGTAAATTTACCTGTTTTCAAAAGACTCAGCATATGCTGAGTCTTTTTATCCGGGAGAATAAATAGATGAAAAACAAAAAATACATTCCGGTATTGATCATATTGTTTCTGTTTACGGCTTCCGCTCTGATCTTCTGCGTGCTGGTTTCGGGGGTCTTTTCCCATGACGAGGTGACTGAGACTGCGGGATTCGAAGCAATGGATATACCTGAAGAGGTTGTGCCCGAAGAGGAGATTCCGGCACCGGAACCTCCGCATTTCATCATGCTCCACGACAGGGTATATAAAACGGGAACAGACCTTACTCTTTTGGATCTTGTATATGCCGAGGATGCTGACGGACAGGATATAACAGACAGCATCGAGATAATAAGTGATGGCGGATATGATCCGGACTCCCGCGGCGCTTATCAGATAACATATCGAGCTACCGATGACAATGGGGTAAGTGCGGAAGAAACCATAACCGTATCTGTCGGAGACTATGAGAAAAATGATTATGGATTTGAAATAGACAGTGATACCATCACTTTTCTGATCGATCATGGTTTTTTCAGTTACGATGTTTTGTCTGAGGATGAGGCCGGAGACATTGATGCGCTTACCGGACTGACTTCTCACACTTCCTTCGGAGTCGCATATGGCGACGGAGCCTGTTCCTGTTTTCTTTACAGGGTGACCGCAGACAGGCTGTACTTTTTCACCAATAAGCACTGTCCCGTAGACAGTGCGGAAACCCTGTGTATTTACGACTACAACGACAATATGACCGAAATCCCCGATGAGGATATCATTTTCCTGAAGTGCCATCCCGAATATGATGCGGTGGCAAACGGCTGTCTGCAATATGACCAGCAGATGTTTGCGGTTCCCATATCTTATTTCGGCACGGATGAGCTTCTGACTTTCAGAGAGGTTCATACTGATACTGATGCCTTTGAAAAACTGAGTGTCGGTGATATGTTCCTGATGAACACCCAGTCCTGGAGGAGATGCCAGCAGGATATCGTTCTTGATAATACGGTTATGTTCACCGATTGTTACGGGCTGACAGCCTATCATTTTGATGAGGATCCGGAAAAACTGGTTCCCGCTGCATCGCATATGGTGGTGGGCAATCTGAAAAACGCCGTCGGAAGCTGCAGCGGTTCACCCTGCTTTGACAAATACGGCAATTTCCTCGGGTTTATATGGGGAACAACCTATGCCATAGCACCTGAGATCACATATCTCGATCAGTTTGTACCCCTTCCCTATTTCCTCGAATTTGCGGATTCTGTCGATTATTCCGCGTGACTCATTGTTGTTAGAAAAACGTTTTGATAGTATAATGTATTAGACTGTCGGGGTGTGGCTCAGTTTGGCTAGAGTACCTGGTTTGGGACCAGGGGGTCGCAGGTTCGAATCCTGTCACCCCGATTACCGGAATCGCTTAACCAAGCGGGTTTGGGGATTTTTCATTTTTCTTACTGAGAGGTTCATGCATGAAGGTTCATAACAAACTTATCGAACAATTTGCATTTCTTATTTCTATTTTTGTCGTCGTTACCATACTGACTTCCGGAGTGGTGACATATTTCTCCCAGATGAATGAATATAAGCATTATTGCAGGGACAGGATAATGGAAGTCGGTGATTATCTTGTCAGCCAGATGCTTGAAGATCCCCATGAATTCCTGGATTATATAAATTATTACGAGGAGCATTATCAGGAATTAAGGATTCCCTGCGATTTTACCGAATGTTATACCGCAAGAGCCGAGTTTTTTGAGGCTTTTTCAAAAGAGTATCCCGGAAAAACATTTTATCTGGATATGATACCCTCCGACATGACTCCGGAACTCCAGAACATGTATTATACCTATCTGCATGAATACTGGATCCTTACATTTGAACAGGCAAGA
>JAEEGL010020116.1_pt1 | contig 11746 bp, 7 predicted proteins | sample 9134231 | NCBI WGS metagenome assembly JAEEGL01 (sample SAMN16246548, study PRJNA631951) | gut metagenome | biome: gut microbiome; feature: rumen; material: fiber-attached | host: Bos | place: Iran: Karaj | collected 2018-10
CCCAATCCCCAATCCCCAATCCCCAATCCCCAATCCCCAATCCCCATTTATTATTAATATAATTAAAATAATCATTAAATAATAAAATTAATTTGATATTTTTAATAAAAAAATGATAATTATAAAATTTATAAAATATATTTTAATTTATAACATTTATTTTTAAAATATATTTTATAATTAATATATTATTATAATTATTTCATATATTAAATTAAAACTAAAATCTTTATTTAGAAAACTAAATCATATAAATAAAATTTTAATCTAAATTTATAATATGATTTTTATTATTATTAACTGAATTTAATTTTTCTGTTGTTTCGGGGAAGAATATTTTTTTAATTCTATTAATAAGGAAAAATGGTAACCAACTTAAAATAGATAATATTAATATTTTTAAATAAACTTTATCTACAAAAATAGATGCAACATCTAATAAATTTTTGAATATAATTAATGTAAGAAGATAAACTACTCCAGTTGATATTAAACAAACAGTCATAAACCAATGAAATTTATTAATTTCAGTATAAACATTTAAAATTTCTAAAAATATCAATGCAGTAAATGTAACAGTAACAATCATAATAAAAAATTTATCTTTAAATAAAAATATACTTCCAAACATTATTATACTAGCTTGGAAAATACTTTTAAATACCCACCATAAAAAATTTTTTAAATTCATTTCTCTTCCTTTTAATAATTTATTATATAAATTTGGAAATTTTAAACAATTTTCTCTATCAGTATCTTGATCTAATAAAACACTAATACTAGGTAAACAAGTATAAATTGTACTATAACCCATAATTAAAAATCCATTATATAAAGCAACAGAATTATAATAAAACATTAAACTAAATATAAATTGAATTAAACTAATAATTAATCCTCTATGAATAACAAAATTAGCCATTGTACATGTGTTTTTATAAGACAATCTTCCCCACCATAAAATTAAATTAGATAAATAATCAAATTGTAAAATAGAATAATCAGCTGCTAAACTTGCTTGAAGACCTTCTTTTCCCACAATTCCTATTCCAACATCAGCTTCTTGAATCATTGCTACATCATTTCCTCCATCTCCTACAGCTGCTGTTCGAGCATCAACATATTTTTTAATAGTTTTTACTATAATTCTTTTTTGTGTAGGAGAACAACGACAACAAACAACAGAAGGGGCATTTTTTGATACACTAAAAAAAATTTCTTCATGATGTTTTAAGGCAACATCTAAACTATCACCATCTATAATTAATAAATAAGGGGTATGTGGTGTATTAAATTTTCCATATTCTAATAATTTAGTTTTAATTGTCTCAATATCTTCTTCATCACTTTCATGAGAAAGTGCATCAAATCTAATTTTAAATAATTTAAATGATTTAGCTTTTAATCCTGTTGATATACTTATACATGTTGCAGTTTCAATTTTATCCCCTGTAAGCATCCAAATTTTAATTCCTGCATCTCTTAATTTATCAATAGTTGTATTAACATTATCTTGTAGTAAATCTTCTACACCAGTCACACATAAAAAATCTAAATCATTTTCTAATTTTGATATTGCTTCTGTTATTTTCCCTTTACGATCTTCCATTGAAGTTAAAGCATTGTCATATTCAATTTTCCAATTTTTATAAAAATCTTCAGATATTATTTTTTGTGTTAAAACTAAAGTTCTTAAACCTTTATCCGCTAAATTTTCAGCATTTTCTTTTATATATCCTTTATATTCTTCTTTTACATATTTTAATATTACATTTTCTGCTCCTTTTAAATAAAAAATTATATGATTATATTTTTTATTTCTCAAAAGTATTCCCATTCTTTTTGTGTCACTTGAAAAAGGAAAATTAGCTAAAATTTCATAAGATTCTTCATTTTCATTTGCGTTAATAAATTTAATTTCTTTGTCTGTTCTAAAATTTAATTTCATATTTAATGTTTCAGCAAATTTTACTAAAGCAACTTCATCAGGAGAAGAAGCTTGATAAGTTACATTTTGTTGTTCATCAATAATTGGTGTTACATTATTACATAAAATCATAGCAGTAATTGTGTCTCTTATTAATTTATTTCTATTTCTTCTTATTCTTTTTGAACGTTGTTTGGGTAGATTAAGGTTATCTAAATTTTCTTCTTTTAAAATATTTAAAAGATCTAATAAAGGAGCATCTGATTTTGTACATTCATCTTTTAAAATATTTAATAAATCATTAAAACTTTGTTCACTAAATAATTCATTTTCCATTGCTATATTTTTAAATATCATTTCATTTTTTGTCAAAGTTCCTGTTTTATCACTAAATAAATAAGATATTCTTCCTAATTCTTCAGGAATAGTACTATTTCTTGCAATTGTATTTTTAATTTTTTCATCTCTATTAATTTGAATAGAAAAAAAAGTTTTAGAGACATCTAAATTCACTCTTAAAGCAATAGGAATAATACCACAAAATAAAACAATAAATCTAAAAAAAACAAAAATTGTATTTACTGAATAACTATTCTTTAAAACAGTTAAAACTAAAGCTAAAATAAACATAATTATAAATAAATAAACATTTATTAAATTCAATTCATGATCAAGCAATCCACTTTTTATTTTAGATTTACTTGAATTCATTCTTGCTCTAGTTTCATTTCCTGTATAAATTACAATCCCAATAATTTCACATGAAGCTGAAACTGTGCTCATCCAAAATGTATTTTCTAAATTAAGTGCTTCTTTTACATTTTTATTATCATTATTATCTTTTACATTTAATACACCTTCAAAATTATATATCAATTTACTAGGAGGTTGATATTGAGCAAATCCATCTAAATTTAGAATTTCTTCAATAGTAAGATTTTGTGTAAATCCTGGAGCCTTTCTTAATTTCCAATCTGTTTCACCATCTAATTGATCAGTTCTTATAAAACAATTATTATCTTTATTATCTAATGTTTTTAAAATTAATAAATCAGCTGGAGCTCTTCTATTTTTAGGAACTACAATTATATCTCCTATTTTAATGTCTTTTGCTTGTGTTTTTTGAATATTAAATTTAGAAGGTTGTAATATGTTTCTTTTATATACATCATATAATTCTGAATTAGTTTTTCTATCTGTTACTACTCTATAATAATCGTCGTATAATTCTTTTCCCATTGATACAGCAACAACAATACATAAAGGACTTAAATATGAAAATAAAAATCCAACTACTAAAACATCAATAAATTGAGTTATTGTCATTACTAAATAAAATGCATTTCCAAATTGTGAAAATTGATTAAATAAAACTAAAGGAAGGAAAGTAAAAATATTATATTTATTATTTTTAATTTCATTAGAATAAAATGTTACATTTCTAGGAAAATTTCTAAAATAAACTTCTCTTCTTGTTTTAACATCAACTTTTTTAAAACATGGAAATATTAAACGTAATAAAGTAATAAAACAATTTTCTGTTTCCTCATCATCTAATTTTTTTTTATCTATTTTATTTGATATATTTAGAGAATTAATATGCTCAACTAATGGTTCTTTGGATTCAACTATATTATTAGAATAATTAATTGAATTTATATTATTATTACTTTCATTTTCAATCATTAATTGAAAATATAAATAATATAAATAATATTAATTAATTATAAATAATAATTATTAAAAAATTATTCATAAATAAATTATTTATTAACTAAAAAAAAATTAAATAAATTATTATAATATTTTTTTTATTATATTTTTTTTACTATAAAAATATTATTAAACCCTTTTTTAATTTAAAATATAAATTTAAAAAATTAATAAAAAAATGGAAAAACAAAAAATTTTTAAAATATCACAAACAGAAAAAAGCGATAATATTTCTGTTATTTCCCAAAATTCTGATTCATTTTCAACACAAAAAACATTATTTTCTTCAAATTATAAACAAAATTTAATAAACAAAACAAAAGAATATTCGGCTTCAAAACACATAAATAAAAAATTTTTATTATTAAAAAAAGAATTAAAATTAAATAATAAATTAAGAAAAATTCAAATAGATTCCTTATTAAAAAAATGTAAATCAAAATTTTTTAAATGTTTATATAATCAATTAAAAATAAATTACAAAGAAAAATTTCCAAAATTTTCTCAAGAATTTATTACAAATATTAGAATTGATATTAATAAACAATTTTTAAATAAAACAATAATAGAAATTTATAAAGAAACAAATTTTGAATTTAATCCTGAAAAATTTTTTTTAAATGATAATAATATTGAAAATATTAATAAAAAACAATCATTAATAATATTTTTAAATTTAAAATTATATGAAATTTATGAATATTATTTAAATAGCATTAATTATTATGATGATTATTTATTTATTTTAAAAAAAGATGGAAAAAATTTTGCTATTTTATTTAATTTTATGTGTCACAATTTTATTAAATATTATTTAGAAAGTAAAAAAATTAATAATTTAATTTCAAATATTAATTTTAATAAAATTTCTTTTAATAAAAGATTAAATCAAAAAAATAGAATGTTTCAAATAACTAAAAAATTTTAAAAAATAATATTGTTTATTTAATTAAAATTTTTATTATTAAATTATTAAAAATAATTTTTTTTTAATATTTTATTAAATTAAATAAAAATGGTAAAAATTTTTTTATTTTTTTTATAGAATTTCGATATAAAAAATAATGAAAATAACATCCAACAACGTTTGAATGAAATGGAAAAATTAATTTTAGTCCAAAATTCAAAACTTATTCAAATGTCTGAATTATCAAAAGAAAAAGAAAAAAAATTGAAAGAAAAAAAAATTACTTGTTTGAATGAAATTGAAAATTTAAAAAAAGAAATTCATTTAGCAAAATTTAACATAAAAAATTTAGAAAATGAAAAAAATAATAATAGTAATATTATAAATAAATTAAAAATTGAAAATGGTAATTTAAAAATATTTTCTAAAAAATTGTTGGGAAATGAAAAAAACGATAAAAAGTTTTTTAATAAAATTAATAATGAAAATATTAAAAATTATAAAATTAATATTTTAGATTTAAAATCTGAAATTGAAAGTTTAAAAGAAGTTTTAATAAAACAAAATGATTCAATCTTAGAAATTAAAAATAATATTAAAAATAATGAAAATTTAATAAATGACACTGAATCTCAAATAAAAAATAATTATAATTTATCAATAAAATTAAATAAAGATTTTAATACTTATAATAATCAAATTTTATATTTAGAAAATAAAAATAAATTTAAAGAAAATAATAATGAAAATTTATATGAAAATTTAGAAAATCAAATTGATTTTGGTAAAAATGAACTAAATGAAAAAAATGAAATAATTAAAAAATTAAAAACAAAAAAAATTTATTTAGAAAATCAATTAAAAAAATTTAAAACTAAAAATATTATTTTAACAAATGATTATTTATTATCTAATAATAAAATAAAAAATTTAAAAATTAAGAGTAATTTTGATATTTTAAAAGAAGATATAAATAATTCAAGAAATGCAATTAGTGATAGAAAAAAAAATAAAGTAACAAAATTATTTAATTCAGAAAATTTATATTCAAAAAATAAATTTATAAATAATAATAATATTTTTAATCACAATAAAAATAAAGATTTAATAAATATTAAAAGTAATTATAATAAAAAAATTCTTAAAATTAATACTAAAAATGATATACCTAAAAAATTAATAAATAAACATCATATTAATAACGAAATTAAAGAAAATAATAATAAAAATGATTTAAACACAACAGATGATTTAATAAATCACAATTTAGAATATCCTATTATAGAAAGTTATGATATATTAAAAAATGATAATAATTTAATTAATATAGATTCAAATGAAGAATATCTTTATGATAAAGAATTTGATATTAAACAATTAAATCAGTATGTTGAAAAAATTCTTGAAATTTAAAATATAAAATTTAATTTAAATATTATTAATATAAATAATTAATAAAATATTAAGGAATATTAGAAGAAAATTTTTAATTATTTTATGTTTATTTTTAAATATAAAAAATTTAAACAAAACATATAATTATTATTTTATTTATTAAAATTATTTTATTTTTAATATTTATTAAAAAATTATTCAATTTTTTCTCTTAATGAATGAAATTAATTTAAATTCGAATTTAGATATCAATTTAAATGATGATGATATAATATCATATAATTTTGAAGATAATAATTTATTTAATAAAGATTTTTTATTCCAAAAAGAAAATATAAAATTATTAAAAAATAAAAAATATAGAGAATATGCAAAAAAATCTAGAAAAAATACGAATAATAAAATTTTATCAATAATAAATGAAAATAAAAGATTAAAAGAAATTAATGAAAAAATAACAAAAGAAAATTATTATTTTAAATATAAATGTAATCTCTTATGTAATAAATGTAAAAATATATTTAAAGATTTAAGTTTCATTAAAGAGAAAAAATTATTTAAGATTACAAAAATAGAATAATTTTATCATAAAATTTAAAATAAAATTTTCGAAAATATTATATTGACATCTTATTTATATTTTTATAAATTAGATACATTATTCTGTTTATTTAATAATATAATATAAAAAATATATATTTTTTGTATATAATATTTATTTATAATATAATTTATAAATATTTAATATTTTGTTTAAAATATTTAAATTATTTTTATTTTTTATCAAAGAAATTTTATTTAATAAAAATTAAAAAATTATTAATAAATGGAAATTGATGATAATGAATTAAACGAACAATTAAATATGCTTAAAGAATTAAATAAAGAACTTGATAATTATGAAAATAAAATTAATGAATGTTTTGAAATTAAAAATATTTCCGAAAAAATAGAAAAATGTGATGCTAAAACAAGAGCAAATATTAATTGGACTGCATCTTATGGAATTTATACAAATTATTATTTATATTTAATGTTAAATGAAACAAATCCTATTGATCATCCTTTATTTAATGAAATAAAAAGACTTCAAGAATATAAAGGAAAAATTAATAGAGCAATAAAAGGAATTGAAGAAGAATCAATTCAAGATAAAAAAAATTCTGATAATAATGGGAAAAGACATTTTATTAATAAAGAAGTGGCTGAAAGAATGATTAGAAATCATTTAAATTTAAATCTTAAAAAATAGAATATAATTTATATATTAATAAAAAATTATAAATAAAATTTTTAAAAGTATAATTTATTTATATATATATATAATATTTAAAAAGATTAATTAATTATTATTTAAATTTTATTAATTGTAATAAGTATTATAAATCATTTCACATAAATTTTCAACTTTATTATTTCCTGAATATAAATATTTTTCTATTAAATCTTTTCCATTTTTTTTATTAAAAATATTTAATAATATATTTTCTTTATTAGGAAATTGTTCTTTAAGAGATTCACCTCTTTGTAAAATTTTATAAATTGATTCAAAAATAATTAATAAAATACTATTATCATTATTATATTTTTCAATATTATAAATCATAATATCAAAAATTCCTTTATTAATTAATTGACAAAAATCATTAGAGTTTGAAAAATTAATTAAATTAGCAAAAAAATAAAATATTTCCAATATTAAATTATTTTCATTTTCTTCATTTAATAATTTAATTGAATAATCAATAATTTTATTATTATAACCTAAAAAAATATTAATTTTTTCAGGATCTCTATCTAAAACATTTGATAAAACCCAAAAACATTCTTTTTTAGATTCTTTTGTAATAAGAGCTAATAATAAATATTCTTCTAATTCAATAATTTTTTTAAATATATTATTATCATTAATACTTGTCGAATATAAATAATTTCCAATGACTCTATTTGATTCTCTAGCCACTAATTCAGAATTTTTTATATATTTTTGATCAAATATAATTATATTTAATAATTTACTTTCTTTTAAAATAGTTTCGAAATTTTTTAAATTTTCCGATTCATCTAATAATATTTTTATTCCAAACAAAGAATTATAATATATTTCAATATCTTCAGTTATTGTAAATTTCAAAAGAATTTTAAATATATTTAATTTAGTTTCATTTAATTTTAAATTTTGAACATCATCAACTTTAATAATTTCATTTATATCAATTAAAATACATAAAAAAGAAGTAATATTTTTATATAATTCTAAATAAAATTTTTCTTTTTCTTTTGATAAATTATAAGAATTTGTTTCTATAATGATAGAATTTAATAAATTTTGAAAAAAAATATTTAATATTAAATTTATTTTAAATTCATTATAAACACAACAAATATTACACATTAAAATAATAATATTATTTAATAAATAAATGTCATTTAATTTTATAATTTTATCATAAATTTTTAAAAACATACTTTGAGTAATTAATGTAAATAAAGAAGAAATTGTTTGTTCATAATAAGTTAAATTAATAAAAATACTTAAACCAGTATTAACAATTTTAAAATCATTTATATTTGTTTCAATTGTATTAATAAGATCAATTAAAAAATTAAATGTAAAATCATTTCTAAAATTTTTTTTCAATTTTATATATTGATCTAATGATAAAATTCCATATTTTACTTCTTCAATATTATTTGATCTTAAATAATTCATTGAATTTAAAATTACATCTTCTTCTGATAAAAATTTTAATTGTTTTATTTCATCTGGAAGTTTAATTTCCGATAATTTTAAAACTGGCTCTTGTAAAAATAAATTATTTTCTTTTTTTAATTTTTTAAATCTTTTTGAATTTATATATTCATTTAATTTTTCCTTTCTTAATGTTAATTTACTATCATCAATTTTTTCTAAAATATTTTTAATGGAAAATTCTAATTATATTAAATAATATTTTACTTTCATTATAATTTTCAATTCTTTCATGAATTTTTTCTTCCATTTTTAATTTAATTTTAATTTAAATATAAGTAAAATATTAATTTATTCATAATTTAATTTAATTATTTAATTTTAAACCGCTAAAAAAATTTTCTCGAAAATTTTGATTTTTTATTGTGTACTTATTAAGAGTTTCTAAAATATGAAACCTTAAATTATTATTTAATTCTTTATCATCTAATAAATTATTTAAATATTTAATTTCTATAATAAAATTATTAAGAAATTCAGGATATATATTAATAAAATTTTCATTATAAAAATTTAAATTTACAAAAACAAAACTATTTAAACTTTCTAATAATGTAAAAGATTTTTTATTTAAATTTTTAAGATTAATAATTGCATTAAATAAATCAAAAGTTTCAAATAAAACTTTGTAAATTAAAGGATGATTTTCACTTACATTTATCATATTACTTATTAAAAAAATGAATTTTGCTAATAATAAATCAAAATCATCAAAAGTTATTAAAAATTCTATTTTATTTTGTTTTAAATAATTTAATAAAGGAAAAATTACATTGATGAAATAAATATGAAATTTATTTGTTTTTGGTTTTTTATTTTTAATATAATATTCACTTATTTCATTAACAGCTGAATTTAAAACATTTAATATTATAAATTTATACTTTAAACCACAATTATCATCTGAAAAAAAACGATTGCATAAAATTAATGTTAATTTATTTGGATTAAATTTAATTAATTTTATTAAAATTTTTTCTAAAAGTTCTTCAAAATTTTCAATATCAAAATTGTTACTAGTTTTTAATAACATATTACTTAATTCTTCTAAATATAAATCTAAATCTAAAGGTTGAGATTCAATTAAATTTGGCAATGATTTTAATGCTAATTCTTGACGGTCTTTAAATTCAGAATTTAAACTTAAAATACAATCTTTAATATAATTTGGAGGTTTTAATTTTTTTAGATCTGAATAATCATCATTTAACACTAAATTAATTTTTAAATTAGATTGTGAATTATTATTATTAAAAATAAATTTTATTTCATCATTTTCATTATTATTTTTGTTTGAATCTATTTCTAAAAAATTATTTTTATTTTTGTTAAATAATCCATATTTTTTTTGGAATTTTATTGATTTATATTTTGTTTTTGAAGAAATATTTTTTTTATTTAAATTATTGTTATTATTAAAATTATTTTTTTTATATTGAATAAATTTGTTAAAATTTACATTTAAAATAATTTCATAAAAATTTTTATAAAAGTTATTAATATTATCATTACCAATATTTAAAAATAAAAAAATATTTTTTTCAAAATTTTCTTTATTTTTCTTAAAATCTAAAAAATTATTTTGTTTTTCATCAAAAACAATAGAAAAATTTTCTAATTTATGGTCAAATTCTTTTCCTTTTTTTTCAATAAAAAATTTCATTTTATTTTGAATATATTTCATTAATAATTCAATAATTCCTTTTTTATTTCTATCATTTACAATTTCTAAAACTATAAAAATAATTTTTTGTATTGAATCACAAATATTTAAAAATTCTTCATCATTTAAATTAAATTTTTCTAATAAATAATAAATAGAAAAAAAAATTTGATAAAAATCATAAATTTCAATTTCTTCTAAAATATTACTTTTTTTTTCTTTTAATAAATTTAAAATTAAATTAAAATAAAAGTTTTTTAATTTTTCATTTTTACATGCTAATAATAAAGAAACAAAAAAATTATTTTTTTTGATAGTTTTATAAATTTTTCCAAATTTATATTTTTCTTTTAAATTGTTATAAATATTTAAAATTTTTAAAAAATTTTCTTTTGAATTATTAATTAAACCAAATTGAAAAAATTTTTTAATAAATTCTTCATACAATAAATAATTTTGATTTAAATGATTGAAAAACTCATTATTAATTTCATTTGTAATTTCATTTGATTTTATTAAAGTTGAAAAAAATATATTAAATAATTTTAAATTGTAGATTTTTTGAATAATTAAATCATCTTTACAACCTAAGTATATTTTATGAATAATTAGATTTTTTAAATATTCTTCGAAAAATAAAGAAAAATTTATAAAATTATATTCAAAATAATTATTAACAATATCTGGAAATTTAAATGTAAAATTTAAAAAAATATTAAAATTAGGAATTTCAAATAAATTAATATCATTATTTTTAAAATATATTTCTTTAAATATTTTAATAAAGTTATTAATATTTTTTTTATTATCTATTAATAATTTTTCAATTAAAATTTTATTTAAAAATATTTTTTTTGAATTAATAATCATATAAAAATTCAAACTGAAAAATGTATTATTATTATTTATAAATAAAAATTCATTAAATTTATTTGTAATATCTATAATTTCTTTATCTTTTTTAATATTATTAATCATATTTAAAACATTTTCTAATTGTTGATTAATTTTTAAATAATCAAATTCATTTTTTAGCTCATTCAAATTTTGAATAATTATTTCATTCAAATTAATTTCATTATTTAGCATTATAATATTTATAAATAAAAAAAAATTAATTAGTGAATTTAAAATATGGAAAAAATTTTTTAATTATAATAAAATATTTTAAATTTTATTTGTTTTAATAGTTAAATTATTTCATTTATTTATTAAAAAATTAGATGCATTAATAAATTAATTAAAAAAAGTTATTAATAAATATAATTATATATTTATATTACAAAATGGGGATTGGGGTTTGTGTATTGGGGATTGTGGATTGGGCCCAATCCCCAATCCCCAATCCCCACTCCCCAATCCCCAATCCCCAATCCCCATCCCCATATA
>JAEEGL011654859.1_pt1 | contig 11746 bp, 14 predicted proteins | sample 9134231 | NCBI WGS metagenome assembly JAEEGL01 (sample SAMN16246548, study PRJNA631951) | gut metagenome | biome: gut microbiome; feature: rumen; material: fiber-attached | host: Bos | place: Iran: Karaj | collected 2018-10
TCGGTCATCTTTGCACAAACCTCCTTAATTATCCACGCCGGAGTCGAGGCCCCGGCGGTAACCCCCAATGTTCTGACATCTTTCAGGTCTGACAGGTTGAGTTCAGAGGCTGTTTCCGCAAAAATAACCTTGGGACAGCCGGCGGCACAGATCTCCGCCAGCCGCCGCGTGTTTGCACTGCTCCTGTCTCCTACCACAAGCATGGCATCGCATATGGTGGAAAGTCCGCTCGCCTCTTTTTGGCGACGATACGTGGCATCGCATATTGTATCAAATGTTTCCTGATTTGTATATACTTTTTTTAGGGTTTCCGAGCACTTTTTCACATGTTTTCGGATCTCCGTGGTCTGAAACACCACGGTGACCGGCGTTTCGGGCCCCGGAGCCCCCTGAGAGAGCCATTTTTGGGTCTCTTCCTCGTTTCGGAGGACCTGAACGTGCCGTCCAGAGCCCACGATCCCCCGCACCTCCGGGTGGTCCCGGTCCCCGATGACGATGGGCACTCTCCCCTTTTCCTCCGCATCCCGGACCAGGCGGTGGATCCGGCTGACGTTGGGGCAGGTGGCGTCCACGATGCGGCAGCCCTTCTCCCGCAGGGCCTCAAATACGCTGTCCGGCTCGCCGTGGGAGCGGATGAGGACGGCCTCCCCCGACGGGATCTCCTCCACGGTCCGGGCCGTCCGGAGCCCAAGAGCCTCCAGGCGCTCCATCTCCATGCGGTTGTGGATCAGGGCGCCCAGGGCCCAGCAGCCCGTCCCGGCCTCCCGCTCGGCCATTTCGATGGCCCGGCGCACGCCGTAGCAGAAGCCCGCCGTCTCCGCGAGCCTTACGCGCAAGGGTCCGGCCTCTCTTCGCTCCTCTCCCGGACCAGAGCCGTGAGCTTTTCCAGCACCTGATCCGGCGGGAGCTCCGTGGAATCCAGAAGCACGGCATCCTCCGCCGGGCGCAGGGGGGCGACGGCGCGGGTGGAGTCCCTCCGGTCCCGCTCGTTCATCTCCCGCAGGACCTCTTCATAGGGCTGGTCGATCCCCTTTTCCCGCAGCTCCAGGAAGCGGCGGCGGGCCCGCTCTTCCGGCGAAGCGGTGAGGAATACCTTCAGCTCCGCCTCCGGCAGGACCACGGTGCCGATGTCCCTCCCGTCCATGACCACGCCGCCCTTCGCGGCCAGGTCCCTCTGGGTCTGGAGCAGGAAGGCGCGCACCTCCGGCAGGGCGGAGACGGCGGAGGCCGCGGCGCTGATCTCCGGCGTGCGCAGGAGGGCCGTCACATCCTCTCCGTCCAGCAGCATATGCTGCTCCTCCCCCTCATAGCGGACCGAGATCTCCAGCGTCTCCAGCAGGGCGGGGACTTTTTCGCCGTCGGAGGGCTCCAGCCCGGCCCGGAGGACGGCCAGCCCCACCGTCCGGTAGATGGCGCCGGTATCCACATAATGTAAGCCGCAGGCCCGGCTGAGGGCCTTGGCCATGGTGCTCTTCCCCGCGCCGCCGGGGCCGTCGATGGCCACACGGATCTTTACCATGTCTCTTTGCTCCTTTCGGCCCAGGCTGCAGCCCCCAGGCCCGCCGCCCGGCCCGTGGACCAGGCGATCTGCAGATTGTAGCCCCCCGTGTAGGCGTCCAGGTCCAGGATCTCCCCGGCGAAAAAGAGGCCGGGCACGAGCCTGGACATCATGGTGGAGGGCGCCACCTCCCGCACGTCCACCCCGCCCCGGGTGACGATGGCCTCTTCGATGGGGCGGAGCCCGCTGACGGAGATGGGGAAATGCTTGAGCAGCTCGTTCAACTTTTGCCGCTGGGCCCGGGTCACGGTGTGCACCTTCGTTTCCGGCGGAACGCCGCTGCGCCGGATCACCACCGGGATCATCAGCCGGGGGAGCAGAGAGTCCAGGGCGTTGGAGAAATTGCGGTTCCGGTTTTCCCCGAACATTCGGAGCAGCCGGGCGTCCAGAGCTTCCTCCGTAAGACCGGGCTTCAGGTCCAGCTCCAGCGAATACTGCTTTCCCTCCGCCATGTGGGCGGAGGCGGAGAGGACCAGGGGGCCGGACACGCCGAAGTGGGTGAACTGCATCTCTCCCAGCTCGGACCAGACCCTCTTTCCGCCGGTCTCCCGGAGGGTCAGGGTCACGTTCCGAAGGCTGAGGCCCTGCATACTGGCGCATTCCCCGTCCTCCGACGTGAGGGGCGCCAGGGAGGGCGTCAGGGGCAAAACCCTGTGGCCCAGGGCCTCCGCCATGCGATACCCGTCCCCGGTGGAGCCGGTGGCGGGGTAGCTGAGGCCGCCGGTGGCCAGGACAAGGGCGCGGCAGGCCGCCTCGGTATCCCCGCCGCGAACGGCGCAGACCGCCCCCTCCGCCGTGACGATCTCCCGGACCCGGAGCCGCCGCAGCTCCACGCCCCGGCGCTTCACCTCCCGCGTAAGAGCCTCCGCCACGTCCTCCGCCCGGTCGGAGACCGGGAAGACCCGCCGCCCCCGCTCGGTTTTCAGGGGTACGCCCAGACCCTCAAAGAAGGCCATGACCTCCGCGGGAGGAAAAGCATTCACCGCGCTGTAGAGGAAGCGGGGATTCCGGACCACGTTCCGGAGGACCTCTTCCGGGGCGCAGTCGTTGGTCACGTTGCAGCGGCCCTTCCCGGTGATCCGCAGCTTTTTTCCGGGGCGCTCCTCCCGCTCTGCCAGGATCACCCGCGCCCCGGCCTCTGCCGCCGCCAGGGCGGCCATGAGGCCCGCCGCCCCTGCGCCGACCACGCACACGTCAGTCCATGTTCTTTGCGTAGACGTCGTACTCATTCCAGACCTTTTCCAGCTCTGTGAAGGTGTTCGCCACCCCCGGCTTTCGCTCGCTCACCGCCACAATGAGGGCGTTGATGAGGCTCAGGGGCGCCACCAGAGAGTCCACAAAGGAGACCATGTCGCTCCTGGCCAGAAGGCAGATGTCCGCTCCCTCGGCGATGGGGGAGGTGGCCGCGTCGGTGAGGGCCAGGACGGCGGCGCCCCGCTCCTTGGCAAAGCGCACCGCCTTCACCGTCCGCTTGGAGTAGCGGGGATAGCTGATGCCCACGAAGACGTCGCCGGGCCCGATGCGCATGATCTGCTCAAAGATCTCCCCCGCCGTGTTCTCATAGAGGACCTTCACGTTCTCAAAGAGGAGGTTGAAGTAGAAGCCCATGAACATGCTCAGGGCCGCCGAGGTCCTGGTCCCCAGGATGTAGATGTGTCTGGCCCCCAGCAGAGCCTCCACCGCCGCGTCGAAGCGGCCCCGGTCCAGGCCGTTCTGGGTCCGCAGGATGTTCTCCATGTCGGAGTTCAGAATGGCGGCCAGGGTGTCCCGCTCGCCGATGACCGTCTTGGCCACCTCGATGCGCTGGACGCTGGTGAGGCGGTTGCGGATCATCTCCTGCAGGGCCCGGCGCATCTCCGGATAGCCCTCGAAGCCCAGCTCCAGGGCAAAGCGCACCACCGTGGACTCGCTGACGCCCACCTTCTGCCCCAGCTTCGACGCCGTCATGAAGGCGGCCTTGTCCGCGTTTTCCGTGATGTACCGGGCGATCCGATGCTGGCCCTTGGAAAAGCTCTTCTCCTTGCTCTGGATGAGGAGCACGATATCCTTTTCCATCTTCGTTTCCACTGCGCCGCAGCGCCTCCCTTCCCCAGGCTCCCGTCCTGCCTATCTTAGCGGCAGGCCGCCAAAAATGCAAGAGTGGATCGCGCCTACCGGCCCGCGGCGCGCAGGAGCAGGCGCAGTTCCTCCTCCGTGAGCTCCCGCCAGCAGCCGGTCCGCAGGTCCCCCAGCGTCAGGCCCCCCTCGGAGACGCGGATGAGCCGCTTCACCTCCAGGCCAGCGGCGGCGCAGAGGTTCCGCACCAGGTGCTTCCGTCCCTCCGTCACCGTGATCTCCAGGATGGCCCGGGCCCCGTCGTCCCGGAGGAGCCTCACCCGTTTGGCCCTGGCCGGGCCGTCCTCCAGTTCCAGGACGCCCCCCAGCTTTTTCACCGCGCCGGGGATGTCCGCCCCCTCCACCCGGACGGAGTAGACCTTCTCCACCCCGTGGGAGGGATGGGTCAGGGCGTAGGTCAGGGCCCCGTCGTTGGTGAGGAGCAGCAGGCCCTCGGAATTCCGGTCCAGCCTTCCCACGGGCCAGACCCGCGCCGGACAGCCCCGGACGTAGTCCAGCACCGTCCTCCGGCCCTGTTCGTCCCGGCGGGTGCAGAGGCAGCCCCTGGGCTTGTTCAGCAGGATGTAGACCCGCTTCTCCGATCCGGAAAGCGGGTAAGAGTCCACGCAGATGACGTCCCTCCGGTCGTCGGCCTTCATCCCCAGGGTCGCCTCGGCGCCGTTCACCGTCACCCTTCCCTCCCGGATCATGGTCTCCGCCTCCCGACGGGAGGCGATCCCGTGGAGGGAAAGGATCTTTTGCAGTCGTTCTTCCATAGCGCACCTCGCGCGCCCCCGCCGGGACGCGGTCTATTCTAATAGAAAGCGGTCTGCGGAACATTCGGGGCGTGGCGGCAGGCGAAAAGCCAGGCCCAGCGGAGCTTTTCCCAGAAGTCCAGGGGGATCTCCGGGTCCAGAGGCACGTCCCCGGCAAAGCGCAGGGGGACCTGGGCCAGGATCTCTCCGTCCTCGCTCCGGCAGAGGAGCGTCCCTGCCTCCTCCCCCGCCGTCACCGGCGCGTAAACGAACCCGGGCAGCCTCGCCTCCCAGTGCCAGCCCTCTCTGGGCAGCAGGGGCAGCTCTCCCTCGTCGGGGACCACCTCCACCGTCTCCGAAAGCCCGCTCACCACGCTGAGGGTCCAGGTCTGCGCCCCGGTCTCCGCGCGCGCGTAATGCGCAAAGCCCCAGTCCAGCAGAGCGGCGTGGTCCTTCCAGTCCTCCGGGGCGTTCAGGGTCACGCAGATCAGGGTCGTCCCCTCCCGCCGGGCGCAGGACACCAGGGTCCGCCCCGCCGCCCGGGTATAGCCGGTCTTGACGCCCAAGGCTCCCTCGTAGAGCCAGAGGAGCTTATTGTGGTTGCGCAGGGTGCGCCCCGCGGCGGAGGCGCTCCGCCGGGAGACGATGTCCCGGATCAGCCCGTCTTTCATCGCCGCCCCGGCCAGGACCGCCATATCTCTGGCGGTGACCCAGTGGCCCTCCGAGGCCAGGCCGCTGGCGTCGGCAAAGCGGCTGTCCTTCATTCCCAGGGCCGAGGCCCTCTCGTTCATCCGCTCTACGAAGGCCTCCTCCGAGCCCGCCGCGGCACAGGCCAGGGCGAGCGCCGCGTCGTTGCCGGAGACCAGCAGCAGGCCGCAGAGGAGCTCCTCCACCGTCAGTTCTTCCCCCGGCCGGAGGTACATGCTGCTCCCCTCCGCCCCGGTCCACTCCGGAAGGATGCTGATCTTCTCCTCCGGCTCCAGGGTCTCCAGCGCCGTCAGCGCCGTGAGGATCTTCACGGTGCTGGCGGCCTTCATGGGCCGATCCCCGTTCTTTTCAAAGAGCACCCTGCCCGTTTCCAGCTCCGAGAGCACAGCCGCCTCCGCGCTGACGGCGGGGACCGCTTCCTCCGCCGCGGAAGCGGGCAGCAGAAGGCTCACCAGCAGGAGGGACGCAAGGCTAATCCTCGGTATCCTCTTCCTCATTCTTTTTCGGAAGGACCTCCTTGACCTTGTCAATGATGTCAGGCATAGCGTCCAGGAGCTTTTCCACCGAATTCTGCGCGCCGGCGTTGGCGGAGATCAGGCGCACGTTCCCTTCCCGGATGACCAGGAAGGATACGGGCTCGATCTTCACCCCGGCCCCGCTGCCGCCGCCGAAGGGCTGGCCCTCCTTCCCCTCCTTGGAGGGAATATCGCTGCCGCCGGCAGCGAAGCCGAAGCTCACCTTGCTGACGGGGATCAGGGTGATCCCGTCCACGGTGGTGATGGGGCTGCCCACGATGGTGTTCACGTCCACCATCTCCCGGATCTTCGACATGGTGGTCTCCATCAGGCCTCCGATGGGATGCTTTTCCATGATGACTCCTCCTTCATTCTGCGGCGTCGGCCCTGGCCCTGCCGGAACGGCGGGCGGCCCGATACTGTCTCATTGCGCCCAGGGCGATCCACAAAAAGGCGCCCAGGGCCAGGGAAAGGCGGAGACGCACAAACACTCTGGGTTTCGTCTCCGAAAAGCTGACGGAAGTGCGCACATCCAGCTTCCGGATGCGCAGAAGCTCCTTCAGGGGGCGCAGCAGCGCCTCCGCGGCGGCATTCGCCGCCCCGAAGAGGAGGGCGGCCGCGGCGGGATCCTCCCCGGCGCTCACATACCAAAGCGTCAGCTCGTCGACGCCAAGCCTGCGCTTTAGCTTGCCCAGCGTCTCCCTGATTATCGGCACCAGGTCCCGGAAACCGGGCTCGGGACCGGGGCGTTCCGAAGGCTCCTCCGTCTGCTCTGTTTCTTTTTTCTTTGGCTTCTTTTTTGTTTTTTCCGCCTTGGGGCGCTTCCTTCCGGGCAGGCGCAGCAGGGGCAGGGCGCCCAGGGACAGGGTCAGGGACGGCCCCTCCTCGCCGTAAACGGCGGCGATCCGGACCCGAAGGCAGAGGAGGAGCGCCAAAAGCGCCAGGCTCCCCCCTACCCAGAGGAGGGCCTTCAATCCCGGACCTCCGCCAGTCCCTCCATCAGGAGCTGGGCGTCCGGCGCTTCCTCGCCCCCCGCGCCCTCAAAGGCGGGCAGCTCCTCCAGGCTCCGGAGGCCGAAGGTGCGGAGGAAGGCCGCCGTGGTGCGGAACTGCATGGGCCGCCCCGGCGCGTCCAGTCTGCCGCAGGGCTCCAGAAAGCCCTTGTCCACCAGGAGGCCCACGGTATAGCTGCTGTCCACGCCCCGGATCTGCTCGATATAGGTCCGGGTCACGGGCTGGAAGTAGGCGGCGATGGCCAGCACCTCCAGGGCGGCGGGGCTCAGGCGTCCCGGCTTCCGGGTGTCCAGAGCCCGGCGGACCCAGTCCCCGTTCTCCGGCGCGGAAACCAGCTGCAGGCTGTCCTCCAGCCGCAGGAGGCGGATGCCCCGGTGCTCGAAGGCGTAGCCGTCCGCCAGTCTTTGGACGGCGGCCTCCGCCTCCTCCCGGCTCAGGTCCAGCAGGGCCATGAGCCGCTCCATGGGAAAGGGGTCCCCGGAGGCGAAAAGGATGCTCTCGATGATGCGATCAGTTTCCATGGTCTCCCTCAAACTCCGTCAGTTCGATCCCGTTTTCCGTGTCCGCCAGGCCGATCTGCTCGGCCCGGTAGAGCTCCAGCACCGCCAGGAAGGCGGCGGTGAGTTCGCTGCGGCTGCGGCTGGAGCGAAACAGCTCCTGCAGGCTGAACTTCCCCCGGTCTCGCAGACGGAGCAGGATCTCATCGGTTTTTTCCCGGATGGAATAGGTGAGCGGCGCGGGCATTGGAACGGTCCTGGGCGCTTCGGCCGTTTCCCGTTCCCGGCTCATGATCTCCCGCAGGGCCCGCACCAGCTCCCGTGCCCGGTGGGCGTAGCGGTACTCCGGCGGCCCGGAGATGGGCTCCGGGGACCGGAAGAAGAGGCCCTCCCCCAGGCTGCTGCGGCCGGAGAGCCAGATCGCGGCCTGCTTCATCCGGTCCAGGGTCTCCTTGCGCTGCTGGGCTTCCAGGGAGGAGATGAGTTCGCCCAGCTCCTCCACGTCCCGGGTGCCCTCCAGCAGGGTCCTGGCTTTGATATACAGGAGGTAAGAGGCCATGGTGATGAATTCCCCGGTGACCTCCAGGTCCATGCGCTCCATGCCCGCCAGCCATTCCAGGTACTGATCCAGGATGTCCCCGATGCGGATGTCCTGGATCTCCACCCGGTTGCGGCTGAGGAGCTGGAGGATAAGGCTCAGGGGACCTTCAAAGTCCGTGAGCTCCCCCTTGGCGCTCTTCAGTCCCGGCAGACGAAAGGTCAGATCGTCCATGCTTCTCTACCCCACTAACGAATCCGCGAAGACGGCGATGCGGAAAAAGACCCCGTAGACCGCCTGAGCCGCCGCGCTCACCGGTGAGACCGCAAACAGCCGGTTCATCAGCAGCACCAGGGCAATGAGCACCAGCATCCCGTAGCGCTCCAGTACCATCAGCTTCATATAGATCCGGTCCGGCAGGCAGGAGAACAGGACCTTGGACCCGTCCAGGGGCGGGAAGGGGATCAGGTTGAAGAGGCCCAGGGCGATGGAGAGGTAGGCGGCGCTGTTCAGGAGCCGCAGCACGAACTGCCCGGTCTCCCCTTCGCTGAGGCTTCCGTAGAGGAGGCCGAAGAGAAAGAGCAGCACCGCCGCCAGCAGGAAATTGGAAACGGGGCCCGCCAGGGCCGTGATGGCCATGTCCCGCTTGGGATTCTTGAAATTCCGCATGTCCACGCTCACGGGCCTGGCCCAGCCGAAGTGAAAGATGGCCAGCATCAGGAGGCCGAAGGGATCGATGTGCCGCAGGGGATTCAGGCTCAGCCGCCCCTGGTCGGCGGCGGTCCGGTCCCCCAGGGCGTAGGCGGCGACCCCGTGGCAGATCTCATGGACCATGATGCACAGGAGAGCCGGGATCACCTGCAGAAGCAGGTCTCCCAGATAGCCCCAGTCCAGGTTTTTCAGCAGCGAGCTCATGCAAGGGACTCCAGCCGGGCCAGGAGGCCGTCCCGCCCGGTGCCGTCCTCGGCGGAGAAGGGGATCAGGCAGTCCTCCTCCGTCAAGCTCAGCTTCTCCCGGATGATCCCCAGGCATTCCTCCCGCCCGCTCTTTTTCACCTTGTCCATCTTGTTGGCCACCACAGTGAGCGGGCAGCCGGAGGAGCGGAACCACTCCAGCATGGTCACGTCGTCCCCGGTGGGGGCGTGGCGGGCGTCCACGATCAGGACCCCGGCGGTGATGAGACCGGAGCGGAAGTAGGCCTCCATGAGCCTGGCCCACCGGTCCTTCTCGCTCTGGGACACCTTGGCGTAGCCGTAGCCCGGCAGGTCCACCAGCCAGACCCCGTCCACCAGGAAATAGTTGACGTGGACCGTCTTGCCCGGCGTGGAGCCCACCCGGGCGAAATTCTTCCGGTTCAGCAGCCGGTTGATCACGGAGGATTTCCCTACGTTGGAGCGCCCCGCAAAGGCCAGTTGGGGCCGCCCGTCCCGGAGAAAATCCTTCGCCCCGGCGGCGGATCTAACAAATTCTGCCTTGTGAATGTTCATAGCATCGTCAGCCTGGCCCTTTCCTCCAGCAATACCACCGCGTGGGCCGCCATGCCCTCCCCCAGGCCGGTGAAGCCCAGGCCTTCCTCCGTGGTGGCCTTGACGCTGCCCCGGCTCTCCTCCGTGTCCATGACCCGCGCCAGGGTCCGCCGCATCTCGGGGATGTAGGGCATCAGCTTCGGCCTCTGGGCCAGGATCGTAACGTCGCAGTTAGACAGCCGAAAGCCCGCTTCTCCCGCTCTCCGGCAGACCTCCCTCAGGAGGACCATGCTGTCGGCCCCCTCATAGGCGGGGTCCGAGTCCGGGAAAAGCTGCCCGATGTCCCCCAGGGCCGCGGCGCCCAGGATGGCGTCCATCAGGGCGTGGGCGGCCACGTCCGCGTCGGAGTGGCCCAGGAGCCCCCGGCCGTCCCAGGGGACCGGTACCCCGCAGAGGATAAGCTTCCGCCCCTGGACGATGCGGTGAACGTCATAGCCGTGTCCGATCCTCATGCTTCCGTCTCCTCCCACAGGGCCTCCGCCAGCTTCAGGTCCGCCGGCAGGGTGATCTTCCGGTTCCGCACGTCCCCCTCCACCAGCTTCACCCGCATCCCCAGCCGTTCCACAGCGGCGCAGTCGTCCGTGAGGGAGAGCTTATGGTCCACCGCGTCCTGCAGGGCGGCCTTGATGAGCTCGGCGCGGAAGGCCTGGGGGGTCTGGGCTGCGAAGAGGGTGCTCCGGTCCGGCGTGGAGGCAGAGAAGCCTCCCTCCCCCACCTTGATGGTATCGGTCACCGGCGTCACCGGCACGGCGGCGCCGAATTCCCCGGCCCCCTCCACGGCGGCGCGGACCACGGCCCTCGTCACCAGGGGGCGGGCCCCGTCGTGGATGAGGATGATCCCGCTCTCCGGGTCGCAGGCCATGACGCCCCGATACGCGGACTCCGTGCGGGTGCTCCCGCCGGGGACGATGCGCCGGAGCTTATCGAAGCCGGAGGCCGCCGCCAGGGTCTCGGGGCTGCCGCCGTCCTTCAGCACCAGGACGATCTCGCCGATCTCCGGGCAGCCCTGCAGAGCCTCCAGGGTCTTCCCCAGCACGGTCCCTCCCCGGAGGGGGGCCGTGAGCTTATCCACAGCGCCCATGCGGCTGCTGCTGCCCGCCGCCACCACCACGGCGGAGACCGGCGCATCCTTGCTTCTGCTCCGCCGCTTCCGGGAACCGGCGGGAAGCTTTTCCTTATTCTCTTTCTTTTGTCTCATGCCGCCGCTCCTGCTGTCCCAAAGAATACGATCGGGGCCGAGCGTGCACCCGACCCCAGGTTCTGTATCAGGGGAAAAATGATGAAACGGGTCAGACCATGGCCCGATTGATCTGCTGCTCCACCTCGTCGTAGTCGCAGTTCTTTGCCAGAACCACCTCGGAGATCAGGATCTGCTTGGCGCTGCGGAGCATTTTCCGCTCCCCGGTGGAAAGGCCCTTCTCCGCGTCCCGGGCCATCAGGCCCTTGATGACCCTGGCCACCTCCAGAAGGTTGCCGCTCTTGATGCGGATCATGTTCTCCCGGTAGCGGCGGTTCCAGTTCTGGGTCATGTCGATCTCGATGTCCGCCAGCTCACTGAGCAGATCGTCCGCCTCCTCGGAGGTGATGATGGGTCGGATCCCGATCTCTTCCGAATGGTCCACGGGGATCATGACCTCCATTCCGCCGCCGGGGAGCCGGAACTGATAGTATTGCCGGGTGACGCCGTTGATCCGCCGCTCTTCGATCCCGTCGATCACGCCCGCTCCGTGGAGGGGGTGTGCGATCCGGTCGCCAGTGCTGAACATGACATTGCTCCTCTCACCGAAAACGCCAAATACTTACGCATAATTTCCCATATGTATATTATACACCCGCTTCTGAAAATTAGCAAGCAAAATTCACATATTTTGGCAAAAAACTCAGCGATCCGGCAGAGAAAAGCAGCGGGACCGCTTTTGCGATCCCGCTGCACAAGCTCATTCTTCGGAAATTACTCCTCGACCTCGATGACGACGCCGGAGCCCACGGTGCGGCCGCCCTCACGGATGGCGAAACGCAGCTCCTTCTCGATGGCGATGGGGGTGATCAGCTCCACCTTCATGTCCACGTTGTCGCCGGGCATGCACATCTCTACGCCGTCAGGCAGGGTGATGACGCCGGTAACGTCGGTGGTACGGAAGTAGAACTGGGGCCGGTAGTTGTTGAAGAAGGGGGTATGACGGCCGCCCTCTTCCTTGGTCAGGACGTACACACGGCCGGTGAACTTGGTCAGGGGCTTGATGCTCTTGGGAGCAGCCAGGACCTGGCCGCGCTCGACCTCGTTCTTCGCGATGCCGCGGAGCAGGCAGCCCACGTTGTCGCCGGCCTCGGCGAAATCGAGGGTCTTGTGGAACATCTCGGTGCCGGTGACGACGGTTTCCTTGGTCTCCTTGATGCCGACGAGCTCGACCTTATCGCCGATCTGGACCGGACCGCGCTCCACACGGCCCGTGGTGACGGTGCCGCGGCCGGTGATGGTGAACACGTCCTCGATGGGCATCAGGAAGGGCAGATCGGCCTTGCGCTCGGGGGTGGCGATCCA
>JAEEGL012360965.1_pt1 | contig 11746 bp, 11 predicted proteins | sample 9134231 | NCBI WGS metagenome assembly JAEEGL01 (sample SAMN16246548, study PRJNA631951) | gut metagenome | biome: gut microbiome; feature: rumen; material: fiber-attached | host: Bos | place: Iran: Karaj | collected 2018-10
ACATGCGTTCGCTCCTGCTAAGTGCGGGGATATCGGGCGCTCTCCCCGGATAAATCTGCACATAGTATAGCATTACGAGCGGATAAAGTCAATAAATAATGCGGAATTGATGATAGTGGTAATTTAATGGGCAGACACTAAGTAAATCGATAGTCAGGGCCATTGCGGCTTTGCTACTTTTGCCTTTCACTATAAAAGCGGAACCAACTGACGAGGCGGAACCACTTTTCCCGAATATCAGCGAAATTGTCCTCTGCCGTGACGATTCCGATGCGAACGCCAAATTCGGTTATCCAAGAAAAGGCGGCCTTTCCGCAGGGACTCTGTGGTGCTATGTCGGCAAGGAGGTAAAGTCTTTCAACTTCACGGACCAGGAGGGGCGAGGCGGCAACTGGGACACTCTCATCAGCGATGACAGCCGATACGAGCTGGTTGTCAAGAACAAGCCTGTCGGAACCCCCTTCTGCCGCATCTGGCATTTTGAGAAAAAGCCCAAGACACTGTACTGGGTTTTCACGTCGGGGGGAGTCATCACGCTCCGACCGCCATACGGAACCGTTGCGGACATCGCGGCGCCAGGCGTTTGGCCCGGACGGGCGGGTCCAGCGTCAGTGGCTTGCACTCCACGATTCCGTCCGCTTCACCGCGACGGCGAAGGGACGGGAATTTCCCGTCGGCGAATACTACGGGGATTTCGACGAGGCCTTCAATCCGCGCGAGTTCATCGCGGACGTCCGCGCACAACGGCTAAAGGATTTGAATGCGAACTTGAAGAGGCGCGAAGCACCCTCGCCAAGGCGAGGAAGGAGACCGGCGGTTCGTCGGAGTTGGAGGGGTATAGGGCAAAGCAAAGGGAAATGTTGGAAGCCGTCAGGAGGGACATTAAAAGTGCCGAATGCGAGCTGGCGGAAATTCCGGAGAAGAAAAGACAATGCCTACGGGAAATCGACGAGATGACCACGCTCGGCATGAATGCCCCTGGACCAAATGCGAAGGAAAGCGCCTTTGTACGCAAAAAGCGGGCGATGCTGAAGCTGGAGAATCTCAAGCGTGAAAAGGAGGAGCTGGAGGAGCGAATCGTCGAGGGCAAGGCGAAATCCATGAAGGTCATGGAGGAACTCGCTCAAACCGAGGCGGCGGTCAGAAAACGGGAGTCGTACATGGACGATTGCCGTCGGCGCATTTCCGATTTGGAAGAGGCGAAGTCCGTTTTCCCATCGCTTGACGACGCGCTCCGTACCTGGGAGATAGGCGTGAGGATTCTCGGATTTGAAGAGGAAGGCATGAAATGAGAGCCAAGGACATCATACGCAAATTGGAGAGGATTCTGGATTTGGGCGGCCAAACTTCTGGACTTTCCGAAATGGCGTCCCTCTACGCGGAGCAGGTGAAAACGCTGGCCTCCCGCATCGGGGAAGTCACGGACGCGGTTGGCGCGAGGCAGTACGGAGACGCGGTGCAAAAGCTGGAGGAGCCTGATCCCGTTCGCGGTCTTGGCGACCTCCATTTCCCGCGCCTCGACGCGTGGCTTGCCTTCTGCGATGAACGAAAGCTTCCGCGACCTGTATTTCCGTCGCCGGAGAAGATCGGCGGGATATGCGACTTCCTCAAGTCGCAGCAAGTCGTGGACCCTGCGCAGAAGCTCTACCGCAAGGCCATCCGGACAAAGGACGCTGGCCTTACGGTCTTCAGTCTGCGTCTCCTTGCCGAGACCGACAAGTCGCGCGACTGGCGGGGCGACCTCGCACAGGCGGAGGAAAACCTCAAACGGGAACTTGCACATCTTCTTTCCGAGGCCGAGGGGCGCGGCGAGCGCGAAAGGGCCTGTGAAATCGCGGACAGGCTTCTTGACCCCAAATGGGGCGAGCCACCCTCGGCAGAGATCACGAATCGCGCCAAAAGTGTCATCACATCCTTTGAATCCGACGAAGTCGCCCGCGAGCAGGACGAGGCACTCGACCTGCTGCGCCTCTGCCAGGAGAACTGGGACGCCGCCCAGGCGCAAGGGCTGATTGCCTATCTCGACAAGCTGGCCGCCGCAGGCACAACGGTTCCGGCCGAGGACGCCGAAATGGTCGCCGCCGCAAGGGCACATTGCGAGGCCGACGCCAAGGCCGCCGCCTTTGACGCCTCCTGGCGCGCTGCGTCGGAAAAGCTCTTCATCGCTGTGGGCCACGAATCGCCCGACGAAATACGGGCCGCCATGGCTGCCGTGGAATTCCAGGACAGGCCGCCGGACGAGGAGATCTATCGTAAGGCCCGTCTTGTCATCCTCCACGACGAAGCGAAACGGCGGCAGAAGATGCGCATTACGGCCGCAATCATCCTGACTATAGTGGCCGCGATCGTCACCGTTTCCGCCGTCCTTTTGCGCAATCACAACTTCAATCGCCAGTGCGAGGAGGAGGCCGGCAATCTTGAACTGCTCGTCCAGCGCGCAGAAATCAACGCGTTGGAGGACGTCCTTGGCAAGATCAGAGCCGCTGCGCCGAATGTGTGGGAAGATCCGCGTGTCCAGAAATACGAACATCGCCTCGGAGAGTTTCGGACGGAACAGACGGGACTGCTGGCGAAAGCGGAGAACGCCGTCGCCGAACTGGAGGAGATTCACAAGACGGGCTGGCGGAAGACCGAGGATGCCGTGCTCGCGGAAAAGGTTCCCGCCGTCGCAGATTTGCTCGGCAAAGTCGTCTACAAGGGACTCGCGGATCGGCGTTCGCAAGTGGCGGGACGTTTTGCGACACTCAAGGCGTCCTACGACGAATATGCCGCGCAACGTCTTGCCGAACGCATCGCGGAGGCCGAAAAGTTTTTCCCGATTTTGCTGGCGAAAATGAAGGATGTCGGCGGGCGTCTCGAAACGCAGTTCCTTTCGGGGGAAATCACCAACGCCGTGGAGACTTGCGAAAAGGCGGCCAAGGAATGGCTTTCGCGCTATTCCGACTGTTCTCCGGATCTCGCTGCGCAGATTGAGGCCGCCGACTTCACGCTTGCAAAGAAGAAGGCGGCGGACGGCGCCGCGCTGCTGTCCAAGCTGCTTGATGCGCCCGACTGCGAAGCGGCGCTAAAGGCGCGTTGCGACCTTCGGGAGTTCTACGCCGACTACGCGGAAGTAAAGGCGATGGCCGACTTGGGCTATGGTGAGGCGGAAGTGGAGGCCTTGCTCTCCGAAGGCCCGGCCAACCTCTCCGATCTAGCGGACTATGCGTCCTCGTTCGCTGGACAACCCGACGAGACGATGCTTGAACGCGTCCGCGACACAATGAGCCGTGCCGACGAGTATCTGGGCGAAGCATACGGCATACGCATTGCAACCAGTACGAACTACGCCGGTTTCGCCCTGGGCCAATACCGGAACAGCAAGACCGCGACAGGGTATGATGTGCGTGGCGACATTGAGTGGTTCAAGGACGGACGAGCTCGAAAGGAGACAAACCTCAAAAGCGAAAATCTGCCCTTTGAAGTTGAACCTCTGCCCTCCACCGACGAAATACGTGAACTTAAGACTGTCGCCTCCGACGTCGCAGCCTCGCCGGTCAAGCTTGGCGGCATTCTGATGGAGAAGCTTTCGGCCATCTGCGCGACTGCGGGCGGCGTCGGCTTTACGGAGTCGCAAAGAAAGTTCGCGTGGCGGAAAAAGGGCGGCGACTCCGCTTACCGCATGACGCAGTTGTTGAACACATACCTCAACGCGCTGCGGAAACTCGAGATGCTTCCGGCTTCAGACGACATGGAATCCATTCGGAACGAGTGCCGGGATTTGGCTCTGCCAATTGACATCGCTGCAGCCGACGGCGGAGAGATGGACAAGAGATATTCCTGGCTCTTCATGGAGGACAATCTCGTCTCCAAACGGAACCATGACTGCGCCCTATTTCTGAAACGCCAGTCCGACCGCGGTCTCGCGCAGCGTTTGAAAGCCTACTTCGCCATTGCTCCGGGGTTGAAAATCGTTCAGACTTGGCGTATCTCTTTCGCAGGTGTCCTCGGACTGGAACCTGTTGTCGGAGGGACGGTGATTTCGCCGAAATGCGGCGAAAACGCCGTTACGCTCTACGCCTTGCGCATGAATGGCGAGAAACGCGTTCTCGTTCCCGTCCTCGTCCCAAAGGACAGGGCGTGGTCCAAGACGGGAAACGCCGAGAAAATCAAACTCTCGGAGGGCGAGCCGCTCTTTCGCTTCATGGTCGGCGTTGAGGCCCGCGATCCGGAACGGCAACTCGCGCAAACACTTGGGGAGGCCCCCGCTGAGATACGCGACGAAGTGCTCAAGGTCTTTCATTGCGAATAGAACGAAAGGAACGACATCATGGTTGACGACACAGACAAGATGCTCAACTGGCATTTGAGCGACATCGAGCGTAAATTCGGCTTCCAGGGAAGAAAGTACACGGACGTGGGGCTCGGCTTCGCTCTGCTTCTCGCGCTCGTTCTCTCGGGACTCTTCTTCGGCGCGCTCTTCCTCATGCCTGTCGCCTGGAAGCAAACGCGCGCCATCGCCCTCGTGCTTGAACGCGGCTGGACGCCATACGCCATGGTCGGCCTTTTTATCTTGGCGCTTTCCATTCTCTGGGCGAAGTCCGTGAAGCTCGGTTTCCAGCGGAAGGCGTTTGGCATCAAGCTCATCCCCGACGGCACGGCCTTTGCCCTGACGCCGGAAACGGCGCAAGAGGTGCTGCGCAAGCTCAATGCGAGCGTGGACGAACCGGGACGTTTCGTCCTCTTCAACCGCATCGAGCGCGCCCTGCAGAATCTTCGTAACGTCGGCAACCTCTCCGATGTTTCGGAAATGCTCCGCGCACAAGCCGAGAATGACGAAAGCCATTTCGAATCCAGCTACGGGTTGCTCCTCGGCATCATCTGGGCGATTCCGATTCTCGGCTTCATCGGTACAGTCATAGGGCTCTCCGGCGCGATCGGAAGTTTCGGTCTCGTCCTCAATGGCGACGACGCAAACATCGGCGCATTGAAGGAGGGACTCGGGGTTGTCACCGGCAACCTCGGCATCGCTTTCGATACGACTTTCCTCGCCCTCGTCCTCGCGATGATCGTGCAGCTTCTCATGACGGTCCTCAAGAAGCGAGAGGAACTCTTCCTCGACGAGTGCCGCGACTACGCTCATGTCAATGTCATCTCGCGGTTGCGCATCGACTCGTCCCGTATCGATGCGCAACCACAGACACCTAGCCAACTAACCAACTAGCTAACTAACCAACTTCGATGCGTCGCCGCAAGACAGGCAATCCGTTTTCGCTCTTCTCGTTCCAGGACATCATCACTGGACTGTGCGGGATCATGATCTTCCTCGTGCTTATCATGCTCGTGGACATCATCACGCGACGTGCGGCGGAAAGCGTTCCCGTTATGGAGGTCTCCGAAGTCGAACGGCTTGAAAGAGAGGTCATGGCACTCGAGGAAAAAGCTAAGACGCTTCTTGCGGCCATTCGCGCCAAGCGGGCAGCCACCGCCTCCGATGCGCCAGACGAGAAGAGATATGGTGCCGCATCTGAACTGGCGGACGCCGAGGCGAGCGCGCGTAGGGCCGAAAGCGAGGGGCGAAAGGCTGACGTGGCCGCGTCGGAGGCCGCTGCGGCGAATGCGGCGGCCTTCGAGAGGGTGCGGATGCTGGAGGCGCGCGCGACCGAGCTGGAAAAGCGTCTTGAGGAACTTAAGAAACAGAACCGCATCACGCTGATTCCCGAAGAGGGCTTCAGGAAAAAACCCGTCTATCTTGTTCTGTCAGCCACTGAAACGGAAGTGGCAAGTCCCTACATTGAAGATGGTAAAAGAACCCTCTGTGGCGCTGGTGAGGAAGGATTCCAAAAAGCGCTTGCCTTTCTTGGCAAGCTCAGCGTTCATGACTATTGTGTCGTGCTGCTAGTTCGTCCCGACTCCTTCGACCGCATGGAGCGGATCGCCTTCAGACTACGCGAAGAAGGTTTCGATGTCGGACGCGACCCCATCGGACAGAAGACCCAACTCGACTTTGGTGGAAAGGATGTCGAATGAAGAGCCATAATGTCATTGCAGGTTCGCTCGACATGCTTCTCGACACGATGTGCAACACTTTCGGTGGCGTCTGCTTCATCGCGCTTCTGGTATCAGTCATCTCCGTTTCGCTCCCGCCTGACCGCTCCGGTGATACCGATGCCACCGCGCCATCCGCCGTGGACCCGCGTATGGCGATGCTCGTTCGTCAACGCAACCGCCTTGCAGAATCGATCAAGTCCCTTGAGGCGCAACTCACCGGCATGACAAACGTGGCGGACAGCGCGACTCTTGCCGAAACGGAGGCGAAAATAGCTGCGGCGAGAAGACGCGCCGAAGCAGCCGAGCGAGCCAACGAAAAACGACGCGAGGAAGTGAAGCATGTCCGTGGCGAATCCGACGCCCAAAACGCGCGCGCGGCTGAGCTGAACGACCTTATCGCGGCACTTGAAGCCGAGATTAACGATCCGAAGTACATCCGCGCCCGCATCGTCCGTGTCCCGCACGAGCGCGAACTGCGCGGTTATAAAACATACGACATCTTTCTCTATAAAGGAAACTTCTACGACCTTCAAGACAAGGATGCCTTTTCCATTTCGCAAGGATATAAGAGTACGACATACTCAGTTCGGCACGGGCACGGCATAACGATTTCGGATGATTTTCTAAAAGGTTCTGTCTGGCGACGTGTCCTCGACCGAACGATTTCCAGCACCATTATTCGCATTATCACCGACACGGAGTCCGCCAAAGAACTCTCCATCCTCGTCCAGGACCTCGCCTCGCGGCGCCGTCCCTACAACTGGCGCTACAACGAAAAAGGTTCCTCAATCACTTTTGTCGAAGGCAGTGACACCTTCGTGCAATGACAACCACAAGAATAGGAATTAGCCATGGCCAACTCATTCGACTGTCCAAACTGCGGACAAAAGCTCACCGCAAAGCCTGAAATGGCCGGTGTCATCATCGACTGCCCCTCCTGTGGCAGCCAGATCCAGGTTCCCGCTTTCGAAGCCCCCGTCACGATTGCGCCGCAACCGTCCGCCTACCCCCCCTCCGCAATCCCGCAGCGCTTCCAGAACCCGTACGGTCAGCAAATAGATGGGCCACAACTCTACCCGCAGCAAATCCCCATGCAACAACCGTACGGGTATCAACCTCAGCCTACCCGCAAGTCAAATATGGGTGGCGTAGTCGCGCTGATTATCACGTTGGTCCTTGTCGCTGCTGGTGTTGTTGCTTACTTCGTGTTTAGGGGCAAGAACACCTCAATAGTGGTGACGGAAAAGGACAAGGTTGTCCAAGTTGTCAACGCTGTTCTTGAAGAGAACAAGCGAGGGGAATGGGGCAAAGAGTATTGGGTTGACTGGAAACAGGATTCTTTATCGCAACTTTTCACCCCAACTTCTTGGGATGTCCTTTCGGTCGAGTATGACGACAAAAACGCAAAAGTCCTCTTTCATGCCGATTCAAGCAACAGAGCAGGCGTTAAGGTTTCGACCCTTTGGATCATGAAACTTTCGAAGGAGTACGGCAAATGGAAAGTGTATTCGCTGGACGAAAAAGGTAAGGAGTAACGTATGGCCAACACATTCGACTGTCCAAACTGTGGACAAAAGCTCACCGCCAAACCCGAAATGGCCGGTGTCATCATCGACTGTCCCTCCTGTGGCAGCCAAATACAGGTTCCCGCCTTTGAAGCCCCCGTTCCAATGGCACCGCAACCCTATGGCGGCCAGATGATGCCCCAACAGCCATCCCAACAGCAAATGGTTCAGCATCCATACGGGCAACCACAGCCCTACCCTCCGCAAATCGCTCCTCAGACCTATCCGCAACAAATTCCTGCGCAGAAACCATACGGTTATCCACCGCAACAGATGCCCCCATACCCTATGTCATCGCGGGAACCAAACGGGAAAAGCTATCATAGTCTGGCCCTCACGGCATTCATATGCTCCTTCTTCATTGCCATTGTCGGCTTGATTCTTGGAATCGTTGCCCTCAATGGCATGAAAGACAGCGGTAATACCGAAGGCAAGGGACTTGCCGTCGCCGCCGTTTGGATCAGTTCGGTATGGATGGCTATCGTCTTTTTAGTCATTGTCGGCAACAGCTAGAGTCTCCCCCCCTTTTTCACCCAAGGAACAAACGACTATGAAAACTACATTGCACATCATCGCATTATGCCTTGCCTTTGCCACCATAATCGCGGAGGGAGAGCCAGAAAAGCAGACCTTTAACCCCGATGAAGCGTTGGGCTTTCTTGAGACGCTTGGCACGGTCCAGATGCACGATGACCGAAAGAACGACGTCATATACTACTACAGTCCGGATGCCAAACTTCTTGCACGGCTTTTCATGGCACGGTTTGCCCCTGGAGCTGGTAAAGAGTTTGTGGAAGCCGTTGAGAGATTTGTATCGGCTGGTCTCCTGACTGCCGGAAGGAGTGACCTCTATTTGAAGCGCGTCAAGCCGAAATGTAAGTTCATGGATGCAGCCGACTTTGAGCGCAAGGTGACGAAGCGCTGTGGCAATTGCCACGATGGCAAAACCAGCAAACCTTGCGGAAGATGTGGTGGAAGGGGGCGTTGCCCTGAGTGCGACGGTGCGGGACGCATAAAAACAAACATGACGACGTTGTATGACAGCCGCTTTCCAGGAGACACTCAATGGATAACGAAAATGTGCGGTACTTGCCGGGGGAAAGGACGATGCCCTTATTGCAATGGGCGCGGGGAAATTGAACATGAATGTTCCGACTGCAAGGGGTTGGGCCGAATCTTCGACAAGGAGGCTGCTGCCCGCACGTACGCCAACACCGCAGTGGCGATGATTAAATTTCTCTGCGATGTCGGAGATGAGGCGGAAATGCCCGATCTTCTCAAGCGCGACTTCAAAAAAGCTCGCGAAAAGGCAGAGGAAAAGTTTGAAATCATACGCGAAATGCGCGAAGACGAAGAGGCCGAGGCCCGCGAGGAGCAAGAGCGTCGCGAGCAAGCTGAACGCGAGCGCAGAGAGCGTGAGGAACAAGCCGAAAGAGAACGCAAGGAGAAAGAGGAGAAGGCTGAACGCGAGCGCAGGGAACGCGAAGAACGGGAAGCTTTTGAGGCGGAACAACGCGCAAAGGGACTCGTCAAATACGGTAATAGATGGCTTACGCCCGAGGAACGGGAGAAGGCACAACGCGAGGACGTTGCGACTGTGAAAAGGATTATCAACGAGGTACTTGAAACCAACAAGCGAGGTGATGTCGATTACCGCCATTGGGATGATGCGCGTCTGGCGAGCAAGCTCTATGCCCCTCGTTCATGGGAGATTGTCGATGCTAACGCATGGGGAGATACGGCTACGGTCACGGCCCGTGTTGACTCGTCAAACAAGGGTGGAGCGCAAATCACTGTTCTGTGGACATACTATCTTTCGCACAAGTCAGGTTCGTGGAAGGTGACCAACCTAATCGAGAAGCAATAACGCATTCTGGTATCAGCTGCCCTCGCCATGCAGATGCGGAATGTTAGTTGGTTAGTTGAAGAGTTGTACAGTTGGTGGCGGGACGAGGTGCGATGGCCGGGACGGCGCCCGGCCCTCCCGAAAACGTTGAATTTCTCTGCGCCTCTGCCGCTCTGCTTTCTCTGCGTTGAACACAATCCCACACTCACCCAAGAACTTTGCGGTCCTTGAGTTCTTGCGGCGACTAAGCGACGTTGACGCCGGTGACGAGCCAGTGCGGCATGGGGGGCGGGACGGGGCGCGTATCTCCCGGCGTAAAACCGGCCTCGCGCATCCAACCTTTGAGTTCGGCGTCGGAGAAGACCCAGCCGTTTTCAGTCGTGAGCGCCATGTTGACGGCGAAGAGCGCCGAGAAGGCGGGTGCGGTGTGCGTCTCGTCCGTCATCATGTCGAGGACGAAGACCTGGCCGCCCGGTTTGAGCGCGCGGTGCGCGCGCTTGAGGATGTCGACAATCTGCTCCGGCGCCTCCTGGTGCAGGGCGCCGAAGATGGTGACTGCATCGAATGCTTCCGACTCGTACTCGTCGGAATGGTAGTTGCCGGCGCGGCATTCGATTCTGTCCGCGAGGCCGAAGCGGGCGACATATCCCCTCGCCTCTTCGGCTATGGCCGGAAGATCGACGGTGACGCACGTCAGCCCTGGATTTGCCTGGCACATCAGGATGGCGTAGGCGCCGGGACCGCCCGCGAGGTCGAGCACCTTGCCGGAGAGCGGGGGCAGCATGGGCACGACGCCCTTACCGATGCCCATCGCGCGGCCGAACATCGCGGCGGCGAAGGCCTTGGTGCGCGCCGCGTCCTCGCCGAGGTGGATTTCGGGCCTTTCGACGGGTTTGCCGGTCTTGACAAAGTCAGTGAGGCGGCCCCAGGCGGGATAGACGTCGCGATTGTAGCGGATCGCCTTTGTGAGGTCGGCGGGACCGCCGGGGACAAGCGCCATGGCGCCGGCGGGCGTGTTGGCGTAGGCGTCGCCGTGCTTTTCGAGAAGGCCGAGGGCGACGCAGGCGTCCGCGAGGAGGCGCATGCCGCGCGTAGAGGTGTCGAACTCGCCCCGGGCTATTTGTCCGAAGACATCGCAGTCGATGGCGGCGAACAAAACCGCGCTGCCGTAGTATGCGCTGGCTAGGTCAACGATTTCGGGAATGCTTTTCATCATGAACTCCTGATGGGTGATGGGGGTGATTGGGATTGTAACACAAAGGTAGCAAAGACTACACAAAGAACACAAAGGTTTTTAAGACATTAAGAATCGAGGTTGCCGTTAATGACCCGCTCGATGCCGTCCTTTAACAAGGGACAGCCAAAATTGATTACAAGCCCGAGCGTAAGTCCTGTAGCCTTGAGGTATGTCAGGCATTGGGCACCGTACACGGGGTTGTTTGCCTCCGTGGCTTTGCACTCGACTATAAGCCGCTCATCAACAAGAAGATCAATGCGATAAGATTCGCCAAGATCAATTCCCTTATAAATGAATTGAATTGGCACCTGCCGCTTTACCGCAACACCACGTTGACGAATTTCGTATGCCAGGGCGGCTTCGTAAGCAGACTCAAGAAGTCCCGGCCCTATGGTCTTTCGAACTTCAAACGCACTATCGAGAACAACTTTGCTCAACTGATTAAGATTCATAGACATTCCTCTATTCAGCCGTTTTTCTACAACAAAACTTACAATTCCTTTGTGTTCTTTGTGTCCCCTTTGTTATCTTTGTGTTGAAGAACCCTGCACGAAGACCTTCGCAAGAAGCTCCGCGCATTTGCCGCAGTGCGAACAGTTGTTCGCGCCGCGGCAAAGCCTGATGGTTTCCCAAAGGGAGGCGTTTTCGTCAAAGAGGCGATTCTCGAAGCGCTTCGGCAGCGGCGGCACGGGATCCATGAGCGCGGCGAGGTCGCCGTCGTAGGAGTATGTCGCGTATGCGTTGAGGATGCCGACGGGATCGGGATGGCGCCGTGTGGCGAGTTTGACGATGTCGACGAAGTTGTCATAGACGACCATGTCCTCGGGGCGTAGCCAGGTGGCGCGAAGGAAGTCCTCGTAATTGCCACGCTCGTAGTTCGTCTTGCAGCGGAAGAAGGTGAAGTCGTACTCCTTCGCCGTCGCGACGGCCTTCGGACGGCGGCCGTCGCCGTGTCCGTGAAGGTTGTCATGGAAGGTCTGGAAGGGGCACTGGCGGAGGCAGCCGCTGTTGGCCTGCATGCCGAGAACTTTGCCGTGCGCCTTCGCCCAGTCGGAGATTTCGCGAAGG
>JAEEGL013987592.1_pt1 | contig 11746 bp, 9 predicted proteins | sample 9134231 | NCBI WGS metagenome assembly JAEEGL01 (sample SAMN16246548, study PRJNA631951) | gut metagenome | biome: gut microbiome; feature: rumen; material: fiber-attached | host: Bos | place: Iran: Karaj | collected 2018-10
AGAAAAAAAGATTTTGCTGGATTACAAGCATTTCTTTCTCAACAAGTTGATATTAATTTCTGGCCTGAAATGAGCATCACAGAATGGCAGCAACTGGTTCAAAGCCAGAAGAACACCGAAGAGCATATGAAAACCGTCGAATTACTTGATGGTATAGCACACATTCATGATAGTCGACAGGACAACGCTATTACAATTCCGGAAGGCGAAATGTCCTCATGGCAACTGTATAAGAAAAAACTCCTTGCTGATGGTTTCAAGCCTGAAACCGTCGATGAAATCGAAAGAACCACTTTGAAGATTCTTAAAAGGCTGAATGGCGATACAACGACATCCGGTCCTATCAAAGGTTTGGTAATTGGAAACGTTCAATCAGGCAAAACGGCTAATATGGCTGCGTTGATGGCTATGGCGGCAGACTGGGGCTGGAATATGTTCATAGTGCTTTCTGGCACCATTGAAAATCTTCGCCTCCAAACACAAAACAGGCTGTTTAACGACTTGAATCAGCAAGGAACCCTGTGGTGGAGGTCGCTTCAGCATCTTTCCAAAAGAGTTGATATCAGCCAAAGAACGCAAAACCTTCATTTTGATACGAATTCCAAAGAACGATATTTCACTGTGTGCTTGAAGAATTCAACAAGACTCAGAAACCTTATTCAGTGGGCTCAGGCAGATAGAAACAAACAGCGTCAAATGAAAATTCTTGTCATTGACGATGAGGCGGATCAAGCGGGTATCAACACCTGTAATATTGATCAGGACGAGCTGAGCAAGATAAACAAACTCATTCGTGCTCTCGTTAATGGAAAGAATGAAAAAAACGAAGATATAGACAGCCAATATCTTGCGATGAATTACATCGGATATACTGCCACGCCATATGCAAATATCCTGAACGAAGCCGGCGTAGACTCTTTGTACCCTCGGAACTTTATTACGACACTTGCTGTTTCAAAAGAATATTTTGGTCCTCAGCAGATATTTGGTTATTCCGGTGATTCGATTTCCGGAGATTCGACTTATTTTGATGGGATGGACATAGTTCGGACCATCGGTCTTGATGAGTTAAACGAGCTGAAAAGCATCCATGATGGCGATGCGTTTGCTACGCCTGAGTCTTTGATTGATGCGGTATGTTGGTTTTTGTGCGGCGTTGCATGTATGAGGATCTGGAACTATAAAAAGCCAGTCAGTATGCTCATACACACAAGCCAAAAAACAGCCCATCACAGTGCAATTGCCAACGTGGTAACCGAGTGGATTGAAAATACACCTGACAAAGACATTATAAAGAGAGCTGAACGTGTTTGGTATGAAGAAACAGCAAAGTTTTCTTTAGAAGCCTTCCGGGACCAGTATCCATCGTATGGAATTCCGAATGAGGAAATAAATACTTATCCGGATTTCTCATCTGTTGAAGAGCAACTCATTATACTCCTTGGGGATGGGATATCTCACATAAAACTTGATTCAGAAGACGCCCTTACATATCACAAAGGAATTCATCTGTGTATTGATAACTGCACAAATAACGGAATCACGAGTGACGGGATGCATGTTCGTCTTGCTTATCCGGAATCCAATAATATGCCTTCTCCTGCTCCTGCGTTCATTGTTGTTGGTGGTGCAACTCTTTCCCGAGGATTGACCATCGAGGGATTGATAAGCACGTTTTTCCTTCGTTCAGTTGGTCAAGCTGATACTTTGATGCAAATGGGACGATGGTTTGGTTATAGAAAAAAATACGAACTTCTCCCGAGACTCTGGATCACAGAAAAAACAAGGCAACAGTTCGAATTTCTTGCCGCACTTGACCAAGAACTCCGGGATGAGATTCAACACATGGATATAACCGGCCGTAGTCCATCGGAATACGGTCCGAAAGTAAAGAATTCGCCAAAGGTCAGTTTTATACGCATAACTGCTAAGAACCGGATGCAGTCTGCAACAGAAGCTTCAATGGACTACAGTGGAGCTTCTAATCAAACGTATTTGTTTGATAACAATGCTGATACTTTACGCAGCAATATTCAGCTTGCTGAAGAATTTATAAGCAGTCTCGGCAACAGATGGTGTCCGGAGCATAATTATTTCAGCAGAAATATTGTCTGGAGAAACATAAAGTTCAAAGCTATAAGGCAATTCATTGAACGTTTTAATTTCTGCAGCAGACTGAAAGTGTTTAACGATACAACTCCTTTGATGGACTGGATTGACAAAGTCACAAAAGAAGGAAAACTTGGAGCCTGGAATGTAATAGTTGCAGGAAAAAGCAATTCTTCAAATGGGACATGGGTACTTCCTGACGGTAGTAGAATCAATAAAATAAACCGTAGTAAAAAGAAGCCAAAAGAAGAGATTGATACAAACCTTCTCGACATTGGTGTTTTGAGAGATCCTACAGACCTTCTTGCCGATGTTGATGTGGATTCTATTGAGGATACGGCTTTCAGAAATACGGTCATTGATTTTATAAGAAACGGATACTCCAAAGGCGCAGCAGGCTTGCGGGATAAATCCGGGCTTGATACAACTCCTCAATTGATAATATATCGCGTTGACAAGAATTCTTCGTCTTCGAATGCTGGAAACAGATTGGATCTTGAAGCGGACGAAGACATTATTGGATTAAGTATTTATATTCCTGGCGGGCGGATTGGCACAAGCTATGCGTCCTCTGTGTCAATTAAAATGAACAACGACGTTTTTGACGGTGACGCTGATTTGGAGGGAACTGATGAAAATTGAAATTGCAGAACCCGGGCGTATGACACAAAGCGGCAGCTCACTAATCAAACTGATTCAGAACAACAAAACACCCATTCTTGATCTGCTGGTAAGAGAGTCAATCCAGAACAGCTTGGATGCGCACAAATCAAATGTAAAGTCTGTTACAGTAGAATACATTATTGATGATTTTTGCTCAAGTAAACTGTGTGAGGAATTGGAAGGAATTACTCCCGCCCTCTTGTCAAGATTTCCTTCGGAGCGTTATCAATACCTTGCGATACGCGATTCCAATACTGTTGGTTTGACCGGCGAGATGGATTACAAGCATATTGCCGGAAACGACTTTGGCAATTTGTTGAAGCTTGTATATGAAATCGGAAAGCCGCAGGATTCTGAAGGCGCTGGTGGTTCCTGGGGTTTAGGAAAAACAATCTATTTCCGTATAGGTATAGGTTTAGTTGTTTATTATTCAAGAATTGAAGACTCCAATGGTGGGTATTCTTCCCGACTGGTGGCTTCTTTGGTTGAGAACGAAACAAGCGACAAAGCTTTGATACCGGAATATAAGGGAATGACAAGAAGAGGAATAGCTTGGTGGGGGCAATCCAAAGGTGAAAACACAACAATTCCGGTAACTGACGAAGAATACATCAATCATTTTTTGAAAATATTCGGAATCAAACCTTATTCCGGCGATGAAACCGGAACCGTGATCATCATTCCATATATCAGCGGCGATACGTTGCTTGCAAATAACAGGATTGATTATTCTGATGAGCTTGATGAGCATCTTTCTCCATTCTGGTATTCATCAATTGAAGAATATCTTCGCATAGCCGTACAGAGATGGTATGCACCTCGTCTTTGCAATCCCGATTATCCATATGGAGCGTATTTAAAAGTTCTTATAAACGGAAAAGGTATCTCTGCTGATTCAATGGAACCTGTATTCAAAACTGTACAGGCTTTATATAATAAGGCAAATCATGTAAAATGTGACGATTTCTTTTCTGCCAGAAACGGTGAAGCAATTGTTGATAGTGTTATCATAAACAAATTACTTACTGACACTATTGCAGGAAACATCGCGTGTACCAAATTAACAAGTGATGTTCTGGGAATGATGGCTCCTGACAACAAACCCGAACCTGCTGTATTCTTTAACTGCGAAGTTACAGAAAAAGCCTCTAACAGACCGTTAGTGTTTTTTGTCAGACAGCCCGGTATGATCGTCTCTTATGAGACTATAAGCCCTTGGACTGCTGGAATTCCATCCACAAATAAAAACGAGTTTATTTTTGGCGCGTTCGTGCTCAATTCGCAAAACACTTTCAAGGTTGAAGACAGCCCTGTTGCAAAACTTGAAGAATATGTCAGAAGAAGCGAAATGGCCGATCACACATCGTGGAACGATTGGACAAATCTGCACTTTAATCCAAGAATTATATCTAAAATACAAAAAGCAATTACACGTAAAATTGGAAACCAATATGCCGAAGACGATGTGGATCACCAACCAAGAGAAAACTCAGAGTTGAGCAGATTTCTTGGGGATCTGATTCTGCCGCCGGATGGTTACGGAAAAGGTGCAAGCACAAGACCAGTCGGACCCAATCCAGAGCCCGGCAGATCATCCCGAAAGAAATTTGTGTTTTCCGTTATCACTTCGGAAATCAAGTATTCCAACGGATTCATGGCTGTACCGATGGATCTAAAGACATCATCCAACAAAAAAATAAAACACACGGCGTTTGAAATACAGATTGATTCAGAAAAAGAAAAAATAAGTCTCGAAGAATGGGAAACCGTGCTTAAGCTCTCAGTCCCCTTTTTCATTGATGAGGTTGATATTACTGTTGAGATGTATGACGGAGAAAAAACCAACGCTTCACTGAAAGCGAATAGCGAAGCCTTGGTTGTATCTTATAAAGATATTGATTTTTCATTGAGATTTACCTCGGCAGGGTCTGTTTATGGGCTTGATATATCCTCGTCAGAAGAGCACTCCGTCAAAATCAAGTTTGTGTCGCGTATACGTCTTAACGAAAAGAATGTCCGCCCCGCATTTGTTTTCGAGAAGGAGGGCCAATAAATGCCAAAGCCTATATTTCTTTATCCATCATTGACTGAGAAAATTAAAGAAAGAGTTTTTCAGGCAAAAAAGTATCATTTTTCGTATACTTCGAACGATGGATCAGAGAATGAACTGACCTTCGAAACATCAGAAATCAGCTCATCAATCAACTGCCTCAAAACTGACGGTGTCTGGAGCGCAGACAAGTATAATCTGATAGTCAAGCGAACTGTTGCGATAAAGAATTATCTGCAACTGTTTGGACCAAGTGGTTTGGCTTGTCGTAATGCGCGACTTGGGTTGTCTTTGGTATGGACATCACCAGACTCCAGACAACGTGGCGCAGAACATATTCTAAGTTTTGGTGTCAACGAAGAACAATTAAAATCAACCGAAGACCATTCATTTTCCGAAGGCGAGCTCGAGGTGGAATTTCCTGCCGCAAAAATACGAGGAGATATTGATTTTTCAATTGTTTTGTACATCGAAAAAGCAGGAGCTCCAGCCGTTGATGAAACACATCTTGCTAATGAAAAAGGATTCGTTCTGGGGTCATTTGATTCATTCACTTTACGGATAGATGGAACCGGATCTTTGTTTCCGGTGTTTGAAGTTTTTGAAAAAGAGAAACCCCTGTGGTATGTACGTTGTGACTGGGATGATCCCATATCGGATTCGTTTTCAGAGACAGTCTCTATCAACATTAACAAGGCTCATAAGAATTATAAGTTTTTAGATCGGACTCAAAAATCATTTTGTGCGCAATTGCTTGTCGAAGTGATGTCCGCAGCACTTTGCTGCATTATCGAAAAACTACGAAGCGATAATGAACTTGACCAGATTCTTGCAAATGATGAAATGGAGCCAGGAAGCGTTGGCGAAGTGATTCGATATTTTGAAAACACCCTCGGTTGGGATTTTTCTTCACCCGATAAACTTTCATTAAGCACGAGAAAGTTTTTTGATGAAAGGCTGGCGGAAAAATGAGAACAGAAGAATTAGAAAAAGTAAAGCTTGATCGTGGTAAATCAGAAATTGCAATGCGTGAATGGATTGAAATATACCCGCAGCTGCCACGTCTGGATGGAGATTTTATTGCAATCAGAAGTGACTTGAGCAAATTGTTTCAATCCGTTCTAAGCAATGCCGAAAAGAACGGATTGAAACCACGGGATTATTATACAGACGCACAGTTTGGCATTTTGCTTTATCTGTATTTCAAAACAAAAACATGGTTTTCATTAAGGCTTGCTTCTGATGATGGTTTCTGGAGATATTTATCGTTAAAAGTAATCCCTGATGCGGTTGCAGTCCGCTGGGGAAAGGATAATGAAAGCCATTACTGGAGTACTCCAGGAAGGATCTGGCTGAAACAAATATGGTGGTTTGTTTATCTCTCCTGGACAAAAGATGAAGCTACAACAAGATCAATTCTTGAAAGTCCGAACTGTTCGACAGACACCATCCTCAATTTTGTCGAAAGAACCGGAAAAAAAGGAACATGCGTCGAGGCTTATCGCTGGATAATATATTATTACAGTCTTATTCCACAAAACAAGGTTTCAGCATATAAAAAGCAAGGAAAGAATCATGATTTATTCCGCGTAGTCATGAAGCTCAACACAGCAAGGATGATGGTTGAAGAACCTGCTTTATGTGAGAGCGGATATGAAGGATATGCGAAAAGACTTTTCGTTGATGCGGGAATTAACATTGACTCTGCAATAAACAGATAATGGTAGAGGAGAAAGCATTATGACAATTGTTGATGAAATAAGAGATGGATTTGCTTCAATGCTTAGAAATGGCGCTAAAAAGATCAGTTCTCTTCCGGATGAATATACAGCTTACATAATCAAGATTCCGGATGGTTACGGAGTTGCAATTCCCGTAAACAAGGATTTGGAAGTTGCAGAAAGCTTTAACAGTTGCAAATTCCGGACTGGTCTTCTGTCAATAGACGGGAGCCCTTCAAACTATCTTATGCTTATTTCTGCTTTCGAAGAATACAGATATGAATTTGCTTCGCTTTGCGCAGAATTATTGAATCCAGGAGTCAACGGAGAAGACAGAAAAGATTTAATTGAACATCCTTTGGATTGGTGGAAACGCTGGAAAGAACTTGTCGGAAACGATAACAAAGATAGAGCAGTTTATAGTATTATTGCAGAGCTATTCGTTCTTGAACACGTTCTCCTTCAGGACTCGTCTGCTGAATGGGCAGCTACCCGGATGGGAAGCCACGATATCGAATGCGCATCCAAAAGCTGCGAAGTTAAGTCGACCTGCAAACGTTATGGAGCAGAAATAACCATTGCCGGGCAGCATCAGCTTGTCCACAAAAAACCTCTTTTCCTGTATTTCGTCAGAATGGAAGAATCGCAAGAAGGTATTTCAATCAATGATATGATCAACAGATTGATTCATGCGGGATATGACTCAGGCAAATTGGAAATAGAACTTCAACACCAAGGCCTTGAGCATGGGGCAAGTATCAGAAACAGAAAATTCAAAATACTCGAGAAAAGAAAATATACAGTAGATGATTCATTTCCGTGCATTACAAGAGATTCTTTCAAAGATAATCATCTGCCTGCGGGTATTACTCAGATCGTATATACTGTTGATCTTGACTCGCTCAGTTATTCAGCATGGTAAATCAATTTGTAGAACAGGAGTCGTATCCATTGATGGAAAAAGCATTTAATCTTGTTGAACTTTTCAGTGGAATCGGAAGTCAGGCCAAAGCGTTGAAAAACATTGGCTTCAACATAAACGTCCAAGCGACATGCGAGTGGGACATGCATGCGTTTATCGCATATGATGCAATCCATGTCGGACATGATGTTCTTCCGCAGGTTCGTGAAATGACAATGAAAGAAGTGTATGAAAAGCTCTGTTCATACACTTTGAGCAACAACGGAAAAGAACCGATGAATCAAACTACTTTACACAGCTATGGTGAAGAAGTTTTGAAACGTATGTATACGGCAATTCTTCGCGACAAGAACTTGGTTGATATCAGTAAGGTGACTGGCGACCAGATGCCGGACGGTACAGACGTTATGACATATTCTTTTCCATGTCAGGATCTTTCAAACGTCGGCGCATTTCATGGTTATAACAAAGGAATTGACAAAGAATCCGGCAGTCGTTCCAGTTTATTGTGGCAAGTCGGAAGAATTCTGACAGAAATGAAAGAAAAAGGCAAGACTCTTCCGAGATATCTTGTAATGGAGAATGTTCCAACATTATTGTCGGAACGACATATAAACAATTTCAATACATGGAAGGCGGATCTTGAAACACTGGGATATATCAGTAAAGAGTTCCAGCTTAACGCAAAAGATTTTGGCATTCCTCAGAACCGTCCACGGTTATTGATGATCAGTGTTTTCATCGGAGATGATGAAAACAGAAAGGCGGCAATCGAAGAGTATTTCAAAAAGACCACCCCGGAATCCATCATCAATGATTACGTTGAATCCAAGTATTATAAGAATATCACTGTAAAAGAATTGTTACGGCTTGCTGACACACCCGACTCACCGTATTGGCAAGAGGCGGTCGACTGCACTCCAAATGATACTACATCGAGAAGAAAGATTTGGTTGGAGAATCCACAAATTGTTAAAGAAGACGGTTCTTTGACAGATGAGCCTTTTATCCGCACTATTACTACCAAGCAAGATAGACATCCGAACTCTGGGAATATTTATTTTAATTCGGGCATTGAAGGAAGAGGTTCTTTCCGTTACCTGACACCACGAGAGTGTATGCTGTTTATGGGATTTACCGACGAGGATTATGAGAGTATTATGGCTAATAATCCTCCGGTCAAAATCCATAGTTTCCTTTTTCCCCGTGACAAAATCATCCGTATGGCCGGAAACAGCATTCCGGTCAAACTACTGGAAGGATTCTTCTATCAGCTATATAAGCTCGAAATGCTTAATCGGTGATTATTATGGATGTCCATGACAAGAAAACCCGAAGCTATAATATGTCCCGGATCAAAGGAAAAAATACCAAGCCGGAAGAACTTGTCAGAAAATATCTTTTTTCTAAGGGCTTTCGTTATCGCAAAAATGATAAACGTTTACCTGGCAGCCCTGATATTGTCTTACCCAAATACAAAACTTGTATTTTTGTCAACGGATGCTTTTGGCATGGACATGTTGGATGCAAATACTTCGTGTGGCCGGAAAATAACAGTGAATTTTGGAAGAAGAAAATAACAGACAATCAAATGCGTGATCAAATAAAAGCAAAACAGCTTGAAGATCTTGGATACAGAGTCTTTGTTATTTGGGAATGTGAGTTGAAAAAGTCTGTTTTTTACTCGCGGATGAGAACGCTTGAAAAAGAAATAGTCTCTGGTAATCAATCCATAAATAAGCTATGATCAAAACATTAAAGGAATAATAAAAATGATTACAGATGCTAATAGGAAAATCTCAATAATTGCTTATTACCTTTCAAAATTTGACAAAGATGCAATAAATGCTTTGGGATATAATACATATTCAGAAGCATTTGAAGGTGTTTCTTTGCGTTTTGGAAAAACCAATAATTATATGAAATTGCGCCGTGATGAATTTGATGCTTTAGTCAGCACCAAAAGGCAAGGATGGAATAAACGGGCTCCGGCTCCAAGTGTTCTCCTGATGCATAATGATTTGAAAAACTTTTCTTTTGATGAACTGACCGGAATTGTAAAAAACTTGATTGAGGACGATGACGCGCAACAGATTGCAGTACAGTATACCGCTTCTGAAAAGAAGATAATCACTGAGCTTGATGAAACTGATTATGAATTGATAATAAACGCGCAAGATACTACAGCATCACTAAAGAAAAAGATAACATCTCAGAATGTTCGTGTGTATGACAGAAAAATACCGGATGGGCTGAAGAAATTGTATAATTACCGTTGTCAGATTTGCGGTGCTACTGCCACTGTGCTGTATAGCGTTGATGTATCTGAAGCTCATCATATTGACTATTTTGTGAAATCGATGAACAATAATCCCAGCAACATAGTAATTCTTTGTCCGGACCATCACCGTATAGTACATAAAGCAAAAGCACTATTTAACTATGAGTTGCATCAGTTCGAATATGAGAATGCGAAAGTTGATCAATTAATGCTGAACCTTCACTTGTAAAGCGCTGAAAATGATTTTGATTAAACTTTTATAAGAGTATTTCATACGACTATCACGAAAGGTTGAATGATTTGATTACACCCGATCCTAATATGCGTAAGTTTCTCGAACAGATACACAATACGAACGAGAGAACCCTGAAAGAAATGTTCCGTGATGAGATCAGGGGCAGTTTTCTGATTGATATAAAAAGCCGTGTCGAAACTTTCATAGCCCCTGTGATAATGCAGCTCTATGATTTCAATTTCAACGAAGAAAAGATGATCACCGGAGCCGATAATTGCATCGAATATGAAGTGTGCAAAGCGGTCATTGGGGTCCATCACGCAAATACTGTTTTTCTGACAAAAGAAGAACGATCTTCAAAGGAGAAGAATCCGGAGTATAAGGAACAGCTTACGAAGCAGGTTGCAGAGAATATACTTCTTCGGCGGTATGGTGCCGCTTTGTTTAGAAGAATTCCTGTTATTCAAGGCGAGCGTTACATATATTATCCCGTTCCTTATTTGCTTTTTGTACTTTGTACCCGGATAAATGAATTGTTAATTCAGCACGGTACACTAAGTGAATCCAACTACTGGTTTTCGCTTATTATGAATAAGTCGTTAGCGGCTTTAACTCTTCTTGAAGATTGCTTCCTTGACTCAGCTTATTTACCGTGTAGAACGGTCATAGAGATGTATGTCAAGTTGCTTCTTTTCAGAAATCATCCGAATCTCTTTGCGGAAAGTGCAAAATTCGCTGCTTATGATCTTGATAAAACTTGTTGCTCACAAAAATACAGCGAAGAGTTTAATGATATATTTTTGGAGCGTAAGTGCGCGAAGGCTTCTAAGTTAGATTATTTGCATTATGGTTTCGTCGATGCCATTGCGGACTATCACAACATAATTAAGCAGACGCCATATAGCATAAACGGAATTACCCAGTATTTGTCTTATTATGCCGACACAGAGACAGCTGCCATGTTTGAGCGATTGAAACGGCTTTATACAATGTGTCACGGGTACACGCATGGAAATGTGGTTACAGCAAAGTATCCTCTTCTTCATTATTTTGAAATCTCACTTATTCTCGGCGAGATCATTCCGAGCATTTATCTGATGCTTTGCGCCGACATAGGTATTGACACGACTATTGGCGGTTTTGATATTCTCGCAAGATTCGAGACAGAGTTTTCATTATTGAAAGAACAATATGACGCCAGAAGTACGGAAAACTTTGAAAAAGCATATAAATAATACTGCTTTAAGGCGAGATTTGACTATATCGCAGGAGGAATCTGCAATGAGCAAAACATACATTGAAGAAGCAAAGGAACGCTGGGGCGATACTGCGGCGTGGCGGGAATTTGAAAAGCGGTCGGATGCGTCAAAAGAGACGGGCGACGGGCTGATGAAACTGTTTGCGCGTCTCGGAGAGTTGAAAACTCTTCCTCCTGAGAGCGACAAAGCGCAGGTGGCGGTCGCGGATATTCAGCAGTATATCACGGCGCATTATTACGAATGCACCGACGAGATCTTCTCCGGGCTTGGCGAGATGTATGTCGCCGACGAGCGGTTCAGAAAGAATATCGATAAAGCTGGCGGCGACGGCACGGCGGAATTCGCTCGTGCAGCGATACGTGTCAAATGTGGTAATAGTGCAGAAAAAGCATAATCAATCATCCCGACAAATCGGAATTTGCGGAGGAACAACATTATGCCGGAATACAGTGAACAGGATCTGAAATACGCGACGGAATTGCGCGAGGAGATCCACAAAAACGCTC
>JAEEGL014248226.1_pt1 | contig 11746 bp, 3 predicted proteins | sample 9134231 | NCBI WGS metagenome assembly JAEEGL01 (sample SAMN16246548, study PRJNA631951) | gut metagenome | biome: gut microbiome; feature: rumen; material: fiber-attached | host: Bos | place: Iran: Karaj | collected 2018-10
AACGTGGGCATGACGGTCAACAGCGCCATGTCCAAGAGTAAAGACCTCATCAACAGTGCCCGCGATATCACGGAGCGTTGGGACTGGTCGGTGGCTCCCTATGCACGTTTCCGCTACAAGTTCACCGAGACACGCAACCTCAACTTCTTCTACCGCATGCGCGCCAACCAGCCCAGCATCAACCAGTTGCAGCCCGTTGCCGACGAGAGCAACCCGTTGAACATCGTCATCGGTAATCCCGAGCTGAAAACTACCTTCAACCACGGTATCAACCTGCGATTTGGCGACTTTGCACAGGGTGTCCAGCGCAGCATCATGGCGATGCTGAACGTGGACTTTGCGCAGAACAGCATCGTCTCGAAGACGACCTACGATGAACTCACTGGTGGACGCACTACCACCTACACCAACGTCAACGGCGTGTGGAGCGCCATGGCGATGAACATGCTGAGCTTCCCCTTCGGCGCCAGCAAAGTGTGGTACTTCTCCAGCCATTTGTTCTCCCGTTACTCGGTGACCAAGGGTTTTAACAACGAAGTCGAGAACCGCAGCAACACTTGGAATATCAACTATTCACCCGGACTGGCATTCCGCAACAGCGTCTTTGACCTTGAGGTGCGTCCACGTTACAGTTTCCAGACCACAGCCAACACTGTCACCACAGCCAACAACCGCGACATCCACACCTGGGGCGGTATATTCAACGGCACCTACTCAGCACCTTTCGGCTTGGTCATCAGCACCGACTTGAACTACAGCACCACCAGCGGTTACAGTGCCGGCTACAACAGCGACCAGTGGATTTGGAACGGCTCGATCGCTTATCAGTTCCTGAGCGAGAAGCAAGCGTCGCTCACCATCTCGGTCTATGACATTTTGGGACAAAGGAAAAACATCTTCCGCAACGTTACGGCCAACTATATCGAGGATGTCATCTACAACTCGCTGGGACGCTACGGCATGCTCACCTTCACCTACCGCTTCAACACCTTCAAGAAGGGTGAGCAGCCCAAGGACCGCAACGCCGACCGTTGGGGTGGTCCCGGCCGCTTTGGTCCTCCTGGTGGCGGTCCTGGCGGACGCCCCGGTGGCCGTCCTCCCTTCTAAAAGAGGTGCAAGGGCATTAAATGAATGCCCAGCTCCCCCGTGCCTCGGCCCCCCTATCGCAAAAACACAAAACGAGGCTGTGCTTTCCATAGCACGGCCTCTGTTTTATCCGCTCCTCACCTTCTTGTAATTTTTTTTGAAAAAAAATATCAATTCTTTTGCTGGTTTCAAAAAATGTTGTAATTTTGCATCAAACTATTATGATAGTAATACTGGCTAGTTATTATTAAGTACTTTGAGATGAACAAGTTATGCATTTCCTATAAACGGGCTTTGGCTAAGGACGCCAAGGGTTTTTGTCTATATGGGTATTCTGAGTATCATTCAGGGTGTTCCTATATTAATAATGTATAACCGCCAAACCAGTAAAATGCACCAGGTAAAGTATATGATGAAAAGAAAAAACTAAAACACAGAAAAGTTGAATCCGAAACCCTTTGATAAATTGAAATGAGACAAACCGGTTATGCAAGACATTAATTTAACTGAGAGATTTTTTAATATTGTTTAATTATTAACTTTTTAAATTTTAATTTCAATTATGAAGAAATTTTTATTTACTCTTGCAACTCTGCTGATGGCAGGTAGCGTTTACGCAGCTAACGTATACGTTCCTGACACAGAGTTCACCGCTGACCAGATTGGTACGCAGCAGCTGCTTCCGCTCTATGTTGAGCTGGACAACGAGTACATCAATGGTTGGGACTTCAGCTTCACCTATCCTGAGGGTGTGACCGCTGGCAACCCCAAGAAGAACACTGCTGTTCTTAATCAGATGATTCCCAACGCCGATGGCGATGAGGAAGTTGTAACTCCTCTGGGTGACTGCACTGCAAGCAACATCGTTCAAGCCTATGGTACCGCAGGTTACTGGGATCCCGACGATGACGGTGAGTTTGAGTCCTATGGTGCTGTGAAGATTGGTCCGACCGGCACTTTCAAGCTCTATGACCTCCGCGTGACCCCCAACGAGGGCTTCACTGGTGGCGAGATCGTTATTACTTGGATGGTATCTGGTGGTTATGACAACCGCAATGGCCAGACCAAGGTTCAGGTTGAAGGTGAGACCATCGTTGCTTTGACCGTTGAGGGTGGTGAGCCCCCCGTTGAGGTAACCGAGAAGCCCGTCATCACCGTAGTTGACGATCCCGAGGCTGAGACCGTAACCGTTACCGCTACTGGTAATGGCCACATCTGCCTGTACTGGGACGACATGCTGCAGGCTGAGGGCGATGGCGTTGCTGAATGGGTAATTCCTTACGGTGACGAGGAAGAAGAGTATGGTATCAGCGCTACCGCTCAGGAGGATGGCAAGGAAGTCAGCGAGTATGCTCTGGCTACCGTTGTTGTTCCTGCTAAGACCGTCGTTCCTCCCACTCCCGTTGATCTCGAGGGTGAGATCATTGTTAGCGAGCCCACCGAGGATGGTATCGTAACTGTAACCTACACTGGTACTGAGGACGTAACCGTAACCGTAACCGTTAACGGTGAGGTTGTTGAGGGTGACATCCAGCTCCAGGAGGGTGAGAACGAGATCGTTGTTACCGTTGAGGGCGAGGGCTACAACACCATGACCGAGACCTTCACTGTAACCTGGACCGCTCCCGAGCCTCCCGTAGAGTACACTGAGGCTCCCGTTATCGACGTTGAGGTAACTGACGACGCTTACATCATCACCGCTATTGGTGACGGTGAGGTTGTTCTCTATGTAGACGACGTAGAGGTTGAGAATCCCTACACCATCGCTCGTCCCGAGGCTGGTGAGGATCCCATCGTAGTTTACGTTTACGCTACCGCTCAGGAGGCTGGCAAGGAAATGGGTACCAGCGAGGTTGAGCGCATCGAGGTTGAGCCCAAGGCTGGTGACACCCCCGTTGATCCCCACGAGGTTGGCGTATGGATCGTAACCATCGACAAGAACGGTAACGAGGTTTGGAAGGAGCTCATCCTTGACAATGAAGACTACACCGGTATCGTACGCTTCGAGTATGAGGACTATGGCACCTTCCCCTATGATCCCAACAAGACCGAGGAGGAGAACAATGCTATGCGTCCCAACGTAGAATACTACATCGTTATTGACGGTGTTCGCTACGGTGCTGCTGAGGATGGTACTCTGACCGTTCTTGGTGAGGCTCTGTACAACCCCCTGTATGAGGGTGAGAACAACTACGTTCTGGAGAACGCTTCAGGTCGCGTTTACAACATGGGTGTTGCTATCGACAAGGAGACCGGTAACATGTACGTTTACGCTGCTGTAGCTTACTACACCGACGTTGAGGAGATGAACGCTGCCAAGACCGTTGCTAGCGTACGCTACTACAACATGGCTGGCCAGGAGATGACCAAGGCTGAGGGTATGACCATCAAGGTTACCACCTACACCGACGGTACCACCAGCGCTGTTAAGGTGATGAAGTAATTCATCTGCCTTTAGGCAATTAAAAAAACGGGCGACCCATTCGGGCCGCCTGTTTTTTTGAAAAAAAAGCCGCTTTTTCATGTCATAGTATGAGTTTTTCTGTTTACCTTTGCACCCGACATTAACGACCCGATCGCAAGATTACTGTGGTGTAAAGATATGAAAATGAGAGTTTCAGGTATGGAATTCACTGTCTTCCAGTCGTTTCATCAGCCAGATGTAGCGACAAGGGGAGCATTGGGTTCTGTTTTTCTAATAGATCCACCCTCTCATGGTATCGACTAAGGAAACTATCAACAGCAATTCTGGAAACAAACCAAATCACATAATATATTAATCATTAATTTTTTACAAGAATGAAAAAAATACTAACCTTTTTCTTGACAGCCCTACTGACATTCACCGTCGGCTGGGCCCAAACGACAGTTCAAGATGTCTTGAACCGTGCTTTCACAGGCGTCGCTAGCGGAAACACTACCTACACTAATTGGAGTGGTAAGACTTCAAATTCAGCTGCTGTTTATGCCGGTAACAGCGCTGGTGGTAATGACGCTATCCAGATACGTTCTACCAATAGTAATAGTGGTATCGTGACCACTACATCTGGAGGTAAAGTAAAAAAAATTACCATATCATTCAATAGTAATACGCCGCAAGGTAGGATAGTCGATATATATGGTAAAAACACCGCCTATTCTGCTGCTTCAGATTTATACAATTCTAATGCACAAGGTACGAAAATTGGCTCTGCTGAACGTAATGCTTCTAATACGCCAGTGAATGTGACCATTTCAGGCGATTATCAGTACATTGGTCTCCGTTCTAAGGCCAATGCCATTTGGATAACTTCAATCACAATTGAGTGGGAGACTGGTGGCAGCACAACAACTGTTGCAGAGCCCGTAATCTCTCCCGATGACGGTACTGAGTTCTTGACCACTCAAGATGTTACGATAACTGCCGAGAGCGGTGCAACTATCCATTATACCCTGGATGGCACCGATCCCACGACGTCTTCGCCCACTTACAGTGTCCCCATTACCTTGACCGCCACCACGACCGTCAAGGCCATCGCAGTGAAAGATGGTGCAACCAGTAGTGTCGCCTCTGCCACCTTCACCAGGACCGGTGTTCCCGATATCGCTTCGGCTTTGAAAACTACTGGACAGTTCACCTTCACCGGTAACGCCGTTGTGGTTTATCAGCACAAGGATACGAACTATAGCAAAAATTACCTTTACATTAAAGATGGCACCGGTTGGGGTTTAGTCTTTGGCACCGTCGATAGCACCTATAATAATGGCGATATCCTCAATTCGGGTTGGAAGGCCCAAAAAACAGTCTATAATGACCTCCCAGAGTTTGGCAGTCCCGTTGCTAATACTTTCAGCTCCTCGAATTCTGGTGACGAAGTTACTCCTGTGACACTGACCACAATTGACGAGAATACAGAGCTCAACATGTACGCCTTCATGAGCAATCTGAAAGTTACTGAGGTTAATAATGGCAATATAAGTTTGCAAGGAGTTAACTTCCAATTGCGCAATACGATTGGTGTATCAGATTTGCCTACCTTCGAAGTTGGTAAAACCTATAACGTTCGTGGATTTACTGGAGTATATAATGGAACCTATCAATTCTATCCCATTTGGGCCGAGGAGGTTGTTACTGGTGACCCCACGATTACACTTTCCCCCATGTCCCTGACCATCGACGACAGCGGTACGAATAACTCCTTCACGGTAGAGGCCCGCAACCTGCATGAAAATGATAATGGTAACGTGAGTGTGGCTCATAATTGGGTCTTCAACACAACCCTCACGTCAGGCACAAACAGTATTGCCAACTGGAACGGCCTTCAGGGCTTCAATCGGAATTATAGATCGGTTGACGGTACCGTTACTGTGAACTATGAAGGTCGTGCCCTCACCGCAACCGACACTTACACCGTTGCTACCGAAGGTGCTAGCCAAACACTCACGGTGACCTATGTGCCCAATCTCTATATCGTCGGCAATTTCGGCAATGGCTGGGACTTCTCGGCCGATGCTGCCACTCCGATGACCAACGATGGCAATGGCATTTACACGGCCACACTGCAGGACATCCCCGCCAACAGCTACATCCTGTTCTCCAGAAAGCCTGGTGTGACTTATAACTGGGAGAACGACGGCAACCGACTCTACATCGGAGCCGTGACCGATGGTGGCGACTTTGATGCCAGCTATAGTCAAAGCGGTACCCTGGATACCAACCCCTATGATGACAATCCTGTCAAGTATCACCCCATCGTGTTCCCCGAGGGCGGCACTTACACCATCACCATCGATGCCACTGCTGGCACCTTCACCATCACCAAGAAGATCGTAGGTGCTGATGACTTCGAACTCGTTACCAGCACTGACGAAGTGGACACGGCTGGCGAATATGTACTCGTGTATACCAATCCCAGTAATGAGGATCATGCAATGAGTACTGCATATACTAATAGTGTTTATGGCCAAACAACCGTAGGCTTCAGTCGTGATAATAATATCGTGACACTCGAAGACCCCACTACAGTAAATGTAATTACTCTTGAAGATGCAGGTAATGGTTCATTCTACATTAAGGCTCAAGGAACAGATAACGATTATTACTTGTATTATAATTCCGGCAACACTGTTCATCGCTCTGAGAACTATACTGCAGAAGACAAATACAAATGGAATATTACTATTAATGATGATAAAGCAATCATCAGGAATGTAGGTACAACGGATCGTTATTTGCAGTATAATGCTAGTAGTCCTCGTTTCGCATGCTATACTAACTCTCAGCAGAATGCCAAGTTGTACAAGCGTGGTGGCAGTGCCAGCATTTCTGTTCCGTCGACGCTTGACTTGGTTATCCCCGCTGGCGCAACTTCGGTAGATGGAAGTGTGACGGTTACCGAGAAGAACGTAACCGGCACGACCACTATCAGTAGCGTAGATGGTGATGCCAGCAACTTCAACGTCACTCTGACGGGAACAACCCTGAGCGTAACCTACAGCGGCACGGCAACCCAGGACAACCCTGAAGTTATCACCATCAACCTCGTCAATGGCGAAGCTACCGCCAGCATCACTGTGACGGGCTACAAGGTGCCTCTCACCGTGACCATTATGCCCGTCGATGGCGCTACTTTCAGCCACGATAGCATGGACGGAACCATCACGGCCAATGCCGAGGATGCCGTCATCTACTACAAGACCAGCGAAATGGACGATTTCGAGGTCTATAACGGCAGTTTCACTGTAACCAACAACATGACCGAGGATCCCTGGGTTCAAGCCTATGCCGTTTGTGGCAGTGAGACTAGCGCTACCATTACCGCTACCTATCACCACGTCTCCTTGAGCGAGACCCTCTTCACCCGTGTGACCAGCACCGACCAGCTTGTTGCCGACAACAAGTACATCATCGTTTATGACCGCGAGACCAATCCCTTGGCTCTCCATAACGAAGGTCTGGCTGAGCCCGTTGTCTGGAGTGACGACAACATTAACATCGCTGGTACTTCGGCAACCGTCTTTACCTTGGGTGAGACAACCAATGGTTATACATTGTTCTGCGAGAACGGCTATCTGACCCATAGTGGCAAGAATACTACATACAGTCAGACGGCCAACTCATTGACTATTTATGGAGGAGAGGAATTGGACGGATACTGTGTTCAGGAGGGAAGTTACGATCTGCGCTTCAATACAGGTGTAGCTGAGAGTAGTGATCCTTTCCGCTGGTATAATAACGGAGCTGGTACCGAGGCTTATCTCTACGTTCAAGGTGTTGAGGAAATCCAGCCCACCGAGGCTACCCTGGCCGAGATTGAGCTGAACGGTCAAGTCAATGACGTGTACACCGTGAGCGACCAGCTCATCGGCGTCTGGGCCGTGAACAATGGTACCGTGAAGTACCTCTGGGCTAAGGATCAGGGCCAAGTCTCCATCGACAAGCGTCCCGCCATCGATCCCAAGACCGAGGATAATCCGGATGGCCAGGCCGACTACATGGTCACCCACATGAAGTATCAGCACTATGACTTCGAGGGCGGTTATGACTGGGACGAGAGCAACTGGGTCATCCTCGACTTCAGCACCACCAGTGACGATCCCTTTGAATATGTGGGCTACAAGTTGCAGAGCATGTCGGTCATCGGCACCTACAGCGATGACAACAACTACACCATCGCCCTCGACCGTGGCGAGTTGCCCATCAAGGTCAGCGAGACACAGGATGCTGCAGAGTATCCCGGCTGGGCCGGTGACGACAGGGGCCAGCACGACAGCGACAACTACGGCAAGAAGTACCGCTGGGCTTACAACACCTATATGCCCGCCAACTTCATGCCCGAGAACCTCAACCGCGAGGTGGACGGACAGGTGGTGGGCTTCGTGAGCGACAACACCGCGTTGCCCAACATGCAGAACCAGAAACTCTACTTCATGAATCCCAAGATCATGGAGGTGGCACACATCTGGGGCGTGTGGTGCGGCAACGGCTCTGACAAGTTCTCCATCTACCAGGTTGGCATGGAGAACGGCGAGACCGTCAACGCATGGAACCTGCACGGCGCCATCGACGTCCTGAGCTGGGACTACAACCACAAGGAGGGCAGCTATGGCAAGCCCATTGGCCTTGATGAGACGGCACAGGACTTCCACGCCGTGATCGTGCGCAAGCCCGGCAGCAAATCGCTCAAGGCAGGCGTCAACAACGATCCCTCCAGTGACGAGTATGGCATCTATCCCCTTGACATGCCCGATGGTGGACAGCCCACCGCCGTGCGCGACCTGAATGCCGACAGGCAGGTGGAGAGCGTGCGCTACTACAACGTCATGGGCGTCGAGTCCAGGCAGCCGTTCCAGGGCGTCAACATCATCGTGACGCGCTTCACCGACGGCACCACCACCGCTGTTAAGGTGATCAAGTAATCATTCTTGATCAATCAATAAAAAAACGGGCGACCCACACAGGGCCGCCTGTTTTTTATTGACTTAAAAAGTATTACCGCCCTCTGCTGAAAACAAAAAAAAACAAATATATTTTGTCAGTTCAAAAAATTGATATATCTTTGCAGAACAAGAGAAACCAGACTAATCACGTTTACTGACCAATTTGTGATGAAGAAACTTGATGATAGTTAGTGTTTTAACCCATGCGGAGGCCCTGCGGTTGCCGCCTTGTCTGGTTTGATAAATCTTGTATTAACAGTGACTTAGACAACACTTATCAGAAAAATATAGTAAAAACGAACTAATTGATTATTACCGCGAACGTGTATGGTTTTTCCGATACTCTTTGAAAATCGAAATGGATGAAGACTGGATATGTAAGTTAAAAAGGATATAAAATTTTGTGTTTATTTATTTTTAATAACTTAATCAATTTCTAATTATCAAAATTATGAAGAAATTTTTATTTACTCTTGCTGCTCTGTTTATGGTAGGCACCGCGTTCGCAGCTAACGTGTACGTACCTGACACAGAGTTCACCGCTGATCAGATTGGTAAGCAGCAACTGCTTCCGCTCTATGTTGAGCTGAACAACGAGTACATCAATGGTTGGGAATTCGCGATTACCTATCCTGAGGGTGTGACCGCTGGCAACCCCAAGAAGAACACTGCTGTTCTTAATCAGATGATTCCCAACGCCGATGGCGACGAGGAAATTGTAACTCCTCTGGGTGACTGCCTTGTAAACTCTATCGTACAAGCTTACGGAAGTGCAGGTTATTGGGATCCCGATGATGACGGTGTGTTTGAGTCTTATGGTGCTGTGAAGATTGGTCCTGACGGCACTTTCAAGCTCTATGACCTCCGCGTGACCCCCAACGAGGGTTTCACTGGTGGTAATATCGTTATTGATTGGATGGTATCTGGTGGTTTCGACGCACGTAATAACCAGCAGCCCATTCAGGTTCAAGGCCAGACCATTGTTCACCTGACTATTCCTACTGTTGAGGAGAAGGAAGACTGCGAATCTCCCAGCATCGTTTGGGCAGCCGCTGATAATGGTGAGTACTACATCCAGATCACTCCCGATCCCGCTACCGATGGCGCTCTCCAGTACACTGTTGACGTAGAGCCCGCTCGCGTTGAGACCGTTGACGGCATCGTTTACCTGTACTACAACCGTGGTGAGGAAGACGTTCCTGTTCATGTTGTAGCTTGGACCGCTGAGGGCGAGAACTACAACGCTTCTGACGAGGAGACTGCAGACGTTACCATTCCCAAGCTGCCTCAGGTTGCAACTCCCGAGGTTGTTTGGACCGTGGATGGTAACACCATCATCATCAACGCTACTTGCGCTACCGATGGTGCTACCGTAACTCTGTACGATCCCGAGGGCAACGCTGTTGCTATGCCTGCTACCGTAGAGTATGATCCCTATGTAGGCTACAACGCTACCTGGACTGCTACCGCTACCGCTCCTTACATGCTCGACAGCGAAACTGGCAGCGCTACCATCACCATCGCCGCCGATGAGAAGACTGAGGTTGAATCGCCCACCATCATTGGCATGCCCGATGACGATGGTGTTCACTACAACATCTACATCTATCCCGGTGCTACCGACGGTGAGCTCCAGTACACTGCTAATCCCGCTCCCAATGCAAAGGTTGAGACCTTGGTTTACACCCGTGGCGAGGAGCCTTACAATGTACACGTTGAGGCTTGGACCACCGAGGGTCCCACCTGCCAGGCTTCTGACGTTGAGACCGCTGACATCACCGTTCCCGCTCTGCCTCAGGTTGCTACCCCCAACATCGTTTGGAGCATGGGTGAAGAGCCCAACACCATCGTGATTGAGGCCACCTGCGACACCGAGGGTGCTACCGTAACTCTGTACGATCCCGAGGGCAACGTTGCTACTAACCCCGCTGTCGTAACCTACGATCCCGAGGAGGGTTACGCCGGAACTTGGACCGCTCAGGCTACCAAGGAGAACATGCTCGACAGTGAGATTGCTGACAAGGTGATCGAAATTGCTCCCCAGCACACTCCCGTTTACTACGAGGTTGACGATCCCACCATCACTGGTCCCGAGATCACCGACGAGGCTTACATCTACACTGTAACCGCTGGCGAGGATGATCCCAATGCTCACCTGGTAGTTACCGTAACCACTGGCGAAGGCACCAAGACCTATGAGGGTGACGGCACTGTAGAGGTTGTTATTCCGCGTGGTGAGGACCTTGACATTGCTAACATCAACGTTGTTGCTACCGTTGAAACTCCCGCTGATTATGACGGTGTAACTCCTGGTACCGCTGCTCTGTACAACGAGTGGATTGAGCCTCTGGCTCCCAAGACCGCTACTCCTTCTATCGACGTTGAGTTCGGTACTGCTGAATGGGATAATGAGGGCAACCTGGTTACCGATGGCCGCACCGCTACCATCACCATCACCAACAATGATGAGGATCCCAATGCCGTTATCGAGTACAGCTTCGACGGTGAAACTTGGGTAGTTTATGATGAGCCCATTCCCGTAGCAATTGCTGATGGTGCAACTGAGACTAGCTACACCGTTTATGCTCGCGCTAAGGCTGATAACAAGCGCATGAGTGATACCGCTGATGAGACCTTCACCATCGATGAGTCTACCAGTGTTAACGAGCTCGTAAACGGCAAGACCGTTGCTAGCAAGCGCTTCTTCAACATGGCTGGTCAGGAGATGACCGAGGCTAACGGTGTAACCATCGTTGTTACCACCTACACCGACGGCACCACCAGCGCTGTTAAGGTTATCAAGTAATCATTCTTGATTAATCAATAAAAAACGGGCGACCCCACAGGGCCGCCTGTTTTTTTATTGACCAAACTGGACTGGCCATTTGCCTGCCGCGCTAGCCATCTAAAAAACTTAGCGCATTAGCGGTGTGATGCAGGGGGTAGTAAGCAGGTAAGCAGTTTCTCCAGCAATTCCACTCGTTATTGGGAAAAAAGCATTACCTTTGCAGGTTATAATATGAAAAAGGAAGTGGAAACAAGATACATCTTTGTTACTGGCGGCGTCGTCTCGTCGCTGGGAAAGGGTATTATCGCCTCGAGCATCGCACGATTGCTGCTCTCTCGCGGCTATAGCGTCACCTGCCAGAAGTTTGACCCCTACATCAACATTGACCCGGGCACGTTGAACCCCTATGAGCACGGCGAGTGCTACGTCACCGTCGATGGCCACGAGGCCGAC
>JAEEGL014548442.1_pt1 | contig 11746 bp, 17 predicted proteins | sample 9134231 | NCBI WGS metagenome assembly JAEEGL01 (sample SAMN16246548, study PRJNA631951) | gut metagenome | biome: gut microbiome; feature: rumen; material: fiber-attached | host: Bos | place: Iran: Karaj | collected 2018-10
CAGATAAATGTAAAACTACCATCTATCTGACATTGTACAATAGGTTTTGTAGGTAGTGATACTCCTAGATTGACGTTAGCGAAAGCTTGACCGACAGCATTATCGGCTAGATCGAATGAGAGATTATAGGTTCCTATATCACCTGTTTGATCTCTTACTAGGATGTTACCATTTATGTGAGACAGCCTTCTACCTTCTCTTTTGTAAGGTACTCTCAAGTAAAGTGTTGTACCGATGACGATACCGAATCCCCATGCTTGTCCATTCACAGTGGTTGCAGATTCTTGTTTCACGAGATCATCCGTTATTGCTACCGCTACACCGTTCACGATCTTCACAGGCTTGGTATCGCTGCCTACATTGTTCGTCGAAGAACCTAGGTACTGCGCATTCGTAGCACTCGCAGCACTCGTAGCACTATCTGCTGCGTCTGCGTGTGCAGCATCTCCAACCTGCGTGATGCCGTTCACGATGTTCGCTACACTCTGTGCGACAACATCGAGATCTGAATCCTTCGCAACATCGACGAGTGAGATCTTGAGATTGACATTATCTACGTCGAGCTGCGGATCGTCGGAGGTGTAGTACGATACTCCTCCAGTGGTGGAGATCCTCAATCCGTTCGAGACCTCAGAGATGTTCACGTTCTGTCCTGCTTCGAGCTCGAAATTGCCGTCACCATCGGGAGTGACACCTCTGATCTTGAGTATGCAGCCTGAGGTTCTCTGCCACAGCTCTTCGAGCTTCATCTTGAGACGGCAGCACATGCTGCAGCCTCCTTCCGGTATTCCTTTTCTTCTGATCATGGTTCCACTCCTGAGGGATTCCTCTCAACGATCCTGATACCTCCCTCAAGTAAGGATTTTATCGTTCTCTTCGCCACCGGAGGACATGCTCCGGTGATCGTGAGATTGAATATCTGTATCGCACCACCTGCCGTGATGAAAGAAGTAACGTCCGAGACGGGAGAATCGCACGGATATCCTTCCTGCAGGATGTGATTCGCCAATTCGGATTGGAACACCGTATCGGCTGTCAGGGAGATAAGCTTCGGATATTTGTTGAACAGCAGCCATCCGAAGCCGTCTCCTGCGATCATGAGATTCCCTGTCTGATTGGAGTATCTCTCATCTTCGAGATCTTGGAATTTGTCCTTGTAGATGAATTCGTCCACAGCGTAATTGACACCTGCGGAAGCGACTTGAGAGATACCTCCTGCAGCTGCTCCTGCGATAGCTCCTGCTGCGGTTCCTGCACCGGGTACTACAGATCCCAATACAGCACCTACTACGGCTCCTCCGATTGCTCCGGAGAGCCCATGCACAGCCTGCTGTTCGTTCTGCAGGCTGCGGAGATCCATCTCGTAATCCCTCTGTCCGGAATAGACGTAATCCGAATATGCGGAGGACGAGATCGGTACCGACGGGAGAGGGATGGTCACGGTCATACCCTCCGAGGTCTTTCTACTCAATGTGCCAGCATTGACATTGAATGTCACCTTGAGAGTGGCACTGATGTTCCCTATGTCGAGTGTGCAGGTCAGTCTGCTGAAGGTCAGGTCATAGGGTGCGGAACCGAGGATGTTACCGTAGTTGTCGGAGATCGCATAGGTCACGAGATCCGTTGTCTTGTGATCGGTGATGAGATCAATTGTGACGGATTTGTACGGCAGCACCGAGAGCTCCTGCGCATTGTATCCTATGCACTCTATTGCACCGTAGGTGACATTCTGATACGGTGTTCCCTTCTTGAGTGAGTAATCCTGATAGTGACAGTTGAATGTGTCACCATTGATGGCATAGGTGCCCTCGTTGAGAGGATTGATAGGAGATATCCATGCACCGTCGATGGATGTAGAGGTCAATCCGAGCAGTGAGGGAAGAGCTCCGGACATGCACTTGAGCAGCGAAGGTGATGATGCGGTGTCATGCAGCACTCCGGCTCCGAGATGCCCTATGTTGATGGTTCCGTCGGAGTACACATTCGGATTGCATGGCACTATGAGCAGGGATCTCTGCGAGGTGCTCTTCCGGTAACTGATGATCACGTAGAGGTGACCGTCCGAGCTCTTGATCTCCGCTACGTCGGATGCGGTACGGTAACGAGGCTGGATGCCGATAGGTCTCTTACGGGATGCGTCTCCGCAGCGTGAGATCCTTCCGGCACCGAAGGTGACGGCATCGGAGAACGATCTCCACCAATCGACACTCCATTCGATACGGACGGCATCCTCGGATGTGGATATGAGGGTCACGGTGTCTATCCATCCGAAGAGCTTGATCGTGCCGGAAGCATCCTGTGCCTCCATGTAGAGGTAGGACATGTCGAACACCTCCGAGTATGAGAGAGGCAGCTCCACAGCCGTGATGGTGCTTCCTTTCCTCGGTCTCAGGGTCTCTCCTGCAGCAGAGCTCCAATCCGGAGCAGGCAGCTTCTTCGAGCCTGCAGGAGGAACCTCAAGGCAGCCTCTCGTGTAGTGTGGGTCTTTCCACATCTTGAGCTTGGTGATCGTGATCGCCATGGTCACACCCCATGGTAGAATTGATAGCGGAATTCGTCTGCGAATTCCTTTTCGATGTTGGGTATCATGTCGATGAACCTGCTCACGGTCTCGGACGAGAGACCTCCGAAGGATTTTCCGTTGTACTTCACGGTGTTCCTGTCCGAGAGGTACACGGTATTTCCCTGAGGATTATCCGGTGTATCCTCGTTCTCGGTTCTCATCGTGTACTCCGATGAGGAATCCGAGAGATCCACCGGATCATTACCGGTGACGGTGGCGAGCCATTCCTCGACGGTCTTGAATTTCACATTGTACTTGGTCTTGATCTGCTCGTAGCGTGCTTTCATAGCCTTGATCCAATAGGCTATGTCGCAATTGCCGATGCCTCTGAGACCGTAGGTGCTCCACATGGCATGGCGCATCTCGGTGTAGTAGGGTTCCGTGTTCGGGAATATCTCCTCGAACACATCTATCTCATCATCCTCAAGGATGCTGTCCGGAGTGGGTACGCAGCATATCATAGCCCGATCACCTCGAAGAGCCATCCGAGGATGTGCTCGTTCCCTGTGAGCACAGCGACGGTGACGGTGAGAGCTGCGATCCTGATCCATAGCTTCCGTATGTCCTCATTGTGCATCCTCTCCATCGTTCTCATATCCCTGCGAAGGAGATCCACCTTTCCTGTCAGTGTTTCCATCGTCTCCTTCGCTGCGCACTTGTGTTCCCTGATCATCGGCACTTCCCGATCCTGCTGCATATTCCATCACCTGCAATCCCGGAGACGGTATGACTTCGAGATCCGGGAATCTCTTTCTGATCTGAGGCAGCTCCGTCCATCTCTTCCTGAGCTCGTAATCCTGCTGGTTCACGAGCTGCAGCTCCTGCGTGATGCTCAGGGTCTCCTCTGAGGTGACACCGGAGGCTTTCTCTGTGCCAGCCGATTTGATTCCCATGCGTGCGAGGATCTCGCAGTCAAGGGCATTGATCGTGGAGATGAGGTTCTGAGTGTGATCCTTCCCTCCGAGATCGAGCACGGTGGCAGGCATGGAGGTCTTGTCGAGAGTGGGTATCATGAGCCTCCCCATGCGCAGATCGTCTCCGGTGTCACGGATGTTGATCTCACCTCCGACGGCACCCTGCAGGATGACAGGCTGCTTCATAGCCGTGATCGTCTGCCTCAGGCAGTTGTAGGTGTCTGCCATGAGGACGCACAGCTCACGGATCTGAGCCTCCATCGGGAGACAGAACAGCGAGGGATCCCTGTCCTGCTTGTACTCCTTCATGAGGCTCGGAGGTATGATCGAGCCTCCTGCCGGTACAGGTTCCCATGTGACAGGCTGCGCATAGAGACCGAGGAGAACCGGCACGGAGGCTATGATCTGCTCATCACCGAAAGCACGCACAGGTGCGACACCTCCGGTGAAGAACAGTGCCTTCTCGATGAATCCGAGAGGCATGTCCTTCGGAGTGCCTTTCCACTGAAAACGGGAAGCATAGACTTCCGCATAGTGGAGAAGGAGATCCTCCGGAAGGACGAGACCCTCACCCTCTCTGCGTTCTCCTTTTGACAGTATGAATGAAGGTCTCATAGGAGGTCACCTCCTCTTGGAGAAGCGCATGCTGCGCTTGAGCTTCCCTGCGTACTCCTTGAGAAGATCCCTGACCTCACCGAAGGAGACATAGCCATCCTCATCGGCATCCATCATGTCGATGAGCTCGCACAGTCTCGCTTTCGGCACTTCGAGCTTCCATATTCCTCTGATGAAGAACATGATCATCCCTCATGCGCTGTCTGCGATGAATGCGCAGGCAGGGTTACCTCTGTAGATGCTCATGGCAGAAGCTCCACCGAAGTTGTATCCGGTGAGCCTCTCCTTCGCACACCTCTGTGATTCGACGTCCTCCCATGCGACGGCTTCCGTACAGGAATCCTTGTCGATCAGGACGGCTGCGAGCCTCTTGTCGGTGTAGTTGGCATTCGTGGGCAGTGCTGCGAAAGCTCCGGGGAAGGTCACGACGTCACAGAAGGTGTCGAGGAATTCCCTCGCAGTCCTCGTGGGGATCTGCTTCGCTGCACCGTCGAGTGCCCATGCCTTGTCGAGGGCATTGAGCACCTTCTCCTCGATCACGAGGTTCGGCTTCTGCAGGGAGAACGTGTTGATTCCGAGTGCGGAGTAGTAGGTTCCCTCCTCCCTCATCTCGGTGGCTGCGTTCTGAATGGCGATCAGCATGTCCATGGCATCCGATGCCTGTGCGAAGCTCGCAGGAGTACCCTGTGTCAGAGGTGCGAGTGTGAATCCGAGATCCTCGACGGCACCTGCGTATCCCTTCACGGTAGGGGAGTACGTAACGGAGGTTCCGGTACCGTCGGAGCTCTCGGTGGATGAGATGCTGCGTGTTCCGTCGATGACGTCCGAGATGAGCTGCGTCTCTGCCCTGTACTTGAGCATGGCGAGGGTCTTTCTCGGTGTCCTCATCTTCTGTGCGACGAACTGACCTACCTCCTCAGGAGTGAGAACAGCCTTGTTGATCTCACGATCCTTGATCGAGACGTCGATGCTCCATGCGAGGTTGATCAGGTTGAGCTGCGATTCCATGGTAGGGTTACCGATGGGAACACAGGTTCCGTCATTCTTCTTGTTCTTTCCTCCGGTAGCGAATTCGGCATCCTCGAATCCCACTCCGAAGGGCAGTGCGGTCTTACGGAAGATCCTGTCGAGAGGAGAATCCATGATCCTCGTCTCCCTGAAAAGGACACGTCCGATCTTCGGGATGATCCCGTCGATGAGACCGAGATTGTTCAAAACTGTACGGTTCGCTTCATTCTCGAAAGCGATCACAGGCTCGTTGCTCCTGATTCCGGATGCAACCTCCTGTCCTGCGAAATCGTTGAAAGTAGGCATGTTCTTACTCCTCCTTGTTGATTCCCATCTCACGGAGCATGGCATCGTATGCCTCGTCCTGAGGTGACTTCTTCGGCTCTGCCGCAGCCTGCGGCTCTGCCGCAGGAGCTGCGGCAGCGAGCTTCTCGTTCTCATTCATGCGTGCGGTCAGTGCCTTGATCGCCTCGTTCTGCTTGACGATCACAGCCTGCTGCTCTTTGAGGATGTTCCTGAGCTCCGAGATCGGATCGGGAACGTCCTGCACAGAAATGCTTGGTGCTTTTTCCTCTTCGGTCATGTAACCACCTCTCCGAGATCTCCACCCGGAAGGTGGACGGCAGGGTGCATCGGAGACTACGAATCGGGAGGAACCGGGCTTCGGTGTCATCTCCTCCCTTCCCTGCCGTATATTCATATTCTTTTTATTATTTAAGGCATGACCTTTATAAAGTGAGGTACCAAATACCGAACAGAAGAACAATCGAACATAAGTATTTATATCAGAACATCGTAGGGAGTGATAGCCTCGTGTACGAATGACCCGGATCAAGTCCTACCTCGAAAGAGGAGGCATCATCCGGAAGCCTAAGCACGAGGTGAGGAGACTACGAACATGAAGGATAAGATCGATTGGATCGCACTCTACTACGCAGACAGGCAGAACATGTCTGAGATCATGAGAGAGAACATCGCTGTCGATGTGAAATACGGACGTGGCAGCGTATGGGCATTCCGTGAGCTCGAAAAGGTACAGGAGTACGAGAAGGAGACCGAAGAGAAGATGAAGCTCTTTCTCTCAGCATGGAACGGACAGCAACTCGCATACTACGATATGAAGAGGAGAGGTGCCATAGCATGATCTACGGATCCGAATTCGCCAAGAAGAGATACCTCAGATACGAGAACCTCCAATGGCAGAATCACTCTCCCTACAAGGGATTGCAGATCGAGAGATGCTACGACGGCATGCAGCCTAAAGCATGCTATCGTGCGATAGACCATCACGGTATGAACGTGATCGTCGGTGAGGGATTGGCTCAGGTGAAAGCGGCTGTCACCAAGTATCTATTGGAGGCTTCTGTATGAACACCATGAGACAGGTCAAGGATGGGGATTTCGTCGCATTCAAGGGATGCCTCGATACCTTCATGAATTGGTACATGAGGGAATGCGACAAGCTCCGGGAGATCTCCGAGGCATGGATCGAGAGTGAGGAGGATACCCTCATCTCCATCCTCTCAAGAGGTCTCTCGGAGCTGCAGGCACAGACTGAGATCGTGAAGGAGGCAGATCATGAGTAAGGCATCACTGAATTGTGCCGCAGCGATTTTCAACATCAGGAGGACGCTGCAGGATTACAAGAAGGGTGAACCTCCGGAGGCACAATTCTACAAGGTATCGCAGCATGATCTCCTTGAGATGCTCGACATGACGATGAACGCATGGTATGAGTTGGAGAAGGTTGAGATCGAGACAAGAAGCTTGATCTCCGGTCTCCTCGATGCCGTGAAGAAGGAGTGATCGAATGAATCAGAAGGACTTGATAAGGACAGTCAGAAGGATGATCGACGAGAGAAGGAAATTCCGCATCGGCAGCAGAGGAATCTGTATTGATTTGATTCCTCATGAGGACTGCTGGACGGTAGGTGTTCCGAGAGCTTCCTACTCTGCGAATGTGGATACCGTCGAGGTGATCGAGATCGTGAGATCCATCTCCGGAGACATTCGTGTAGGATTGCTGCAGCTCAGTGTCGAAGGAGGATACGTCAATGCAGGCAGCTTCGATCTCGAACAGTACGATACGGTCACACTGATACATGACAGGATATGATAGGATGAAATTCGCAGAAGCTATCGAAAGGTGCATCAACGGTGCGAGAATCACTCGCAGGGATTGGAACGGAAAAGGGATGTTCGTCTATTACACACCCGGAAAGAGGATACCCTCGAAGGAGTGGAAAGGCAGCATCGAATACAAGGAGATACAGCAGGGATATGTCGAATTGGCAGGGCACTTCGACATGTTCAATGCACAAGGTATCCGTATCATCGGATGGCTGGCATCACAAACTGACATGGCATCCGATCAATGGGAGGAAGCAGAATGAGCACAAGGATCAACATCACACTCACCGACGAGGAGAACGAGAAGCTCATGAAGTGCTACAAGCACTTCATAGCGAAGTACAAAGGCACGGCACCTCCGCTTACCATGACCGGATATGCCGCATCCCTTGTGGTAGTCACACTCAACAGAATCCTCAAAGAGGAGAAGCTCTAAACCCTTTATATGATCGGCAGGAAATACGAACAAGCATCGGAGGAATTCACATGAAATTCGAAGAACTACAGGCAATATCGAAAGGTACTCCCTCCATCTACATCGGAAGGAAGTACATCAACAGGTGCAACTACAGAAAGGCTTTCGAGATCGACGAGCAGATCATCGTCGTTCTCAATCCCAAGATGGTGAAGGACGAGAACGGGAACGAGACACCCATGCTCTCCAAGAACAACGAACCCATCATGGACAGGAAGATCTACATCCCGTTCAAGACGCAGGACGGACAGATCTGCCTCACTCAGACGAAATCCCCTCTCATCTACAGGCTCGTCAGGAACCTTCCTGTGACCAAGACCGAGAAGGACGGATACGGGAACGATCTCGAATATCACGAGGCTATAGAGGGTCTCCTGAGGTTCGGAGAGGAGGACTACAAGTACGGTGACAAGACCGCACCGGTGGTCACCTTGGAGGCAGCAGAGGAGGACTGAGAGCATGCCCTCGCCTGCCGATCAACAAACCCTTTACCTTTGCCCATTCTGCCTTGACGTTGATATCACGATAAGGAGACCTCACTGCTACTGCCACAATTGCGAGAGGTCATTCGACATAGACGATGCGATCCCGTATGAACCGGAGGATGATGCCTGATGGCGAAATTCACCCAATTCGGCTGGAACCAATACGGAGAGCTCGTCTATAGGAACACCGGACGTGCAGCTCCCTCCAACTACTACGTGAAAGGGAACACCGTTTACAAGGACGGCAGGAAGCAGGGTCAGATAGGGAAGGGAACCAAGAAGCAGCAGCAAACGATCACGAGGGCAGCCACTGCCGGAGGCAGGAGAGCTGCACCCATCCAAGGACGCTACAGCTTCGACAACATCCGGAAAGCACGTGCGAAAGCCGTGCAGACGGTGGGGAAGATCCAATTGGTGAGACCTCCACCAACCAAAAACGAGATCAAGAACTTCGGGAAATCGGTGAAGAACATGGCACTGCTCACAGTGGAGCAGAATCCCATCCTGCAGCAGAAGATCGCCAAGATGGACGATGCGAAGCTCATGCAGCTCTACCAAGACAACGAGATGATCTTCGACGTGTACTTCGATTACGGAGGTGTCAAGGACACCTCGGAGGGAAGGAAGGGAGACCGGAACACAGCGAAGAACGCACAGGCTCTCATCGACACCTATGAAGCGAAATACGGTGTGATACCGGTACAAGCTACGCTGGTGTGACCATGATCTACGGATTGGACACAGAGACCGACAATGACGGTCAGAGAGCATGGATCGTCCAATGGTGCATCCATGACGGCAGGAATCCGCAGCACGGACGCACCCTCGACGAATTGGAGGATGCCCTGATACATCTCGGTCACAGGAATTCCGGGAAGCACTACGTGTACATCCACAATCTCAAGTACGATCTCGAATTCATCAAATATGCCATCTACAACATCAAGCTCCGGTATGACGGCAGCATCAATGCCATCATCAGGAAGGGCTCTCCGGTCTCCATCTCACTCATCTTCGGGAAGAAAACGATCATCTTCCGTGATTCGATGAAGAAGTGGCAGGGTGACCTGAAATCCATGGGAAAAGCCTACGGATTGGAGAAGCTCGAACCTCCGGGAGACGAGGACTTCTCACCCGGATGGAGTGAGAAGCTCGATTACGATGATCCTGAGACATGGAGATACGTGGAGAGGGATGCCGCAGTGTGCCAGCTCGCCATGTCGGTGCAGCATGCTCAGAATCACTCCAAATCCACTACCTCCGGAGACGCATGGAAGGACATGCACAGGGTGATCAACGGTGACTTCTACCGTCCGGGTCAGGACAAGTGGAGCAGATTGTTCCCTCCTCTCCCGTATGATCTATACAAGAAGCTGTGCCACAGCTACTTCGGAGGCATCAACATCTCCGAGCACAGAGGAGAGTGCATCGAGGGTGACATAACGCACGAGGATCGTGTGTCGATGTACCCTTCGATCATGTGGGGAACCAACGGAGAGGAGCTGCCCTACGGTCTCCCGATCTACATCGGCAGCGAGATCCCACCGGACGATGTGCTCTACATCACCAAGCAGAGGATCAAGCTGCATCTCCGGAAGAACCGCATAGCATGGTACATGTTCAAATCGGGATTGGACTATGCCATCGAGGACATGCCCTTCGGCACACAGATCCGTGACACCGAGGAATGGCACGAGCTCACACTTACCTCGGTGGATCTCATGAACCTCAATCTCGATTACGAGGTGGAGATAGATCCTCTCTACGAATCCGAGACTTGGATATTCAAATCGGAGTGCGGCATCCTGCGTCCGTATGTGGACAAGTGGATCAAGGTGAAGAAGGAAGCTCCGAAGGGCAGCGCAGAGAGGGAGCATGCGAAGCGCATGCTCAATGCTGCCTACGGCAGATTCGCACTGATACAGGAGAGTGAGCTCATCGAGCTCGTGGAGGAGAACGATGATCTCGAATGGCTCTCCCGTCTCACGGTCTCCACCAACGATGCCTACCTGCCCATGGCTGCTTTCGTCACGGCATGGGCACGCTACAACCTCATGTCACGTGTCAGGAAGGTATGCGACACCTACGGTGCGGAATCCATGATCCATTCCGATACGGATTCCCTAATCTACATCGGGAAGCCTCTCGGAGATCACGGGAAGGAGCTCGGAGATTGGGATCTCGAAGGACAGCCTCTCCGCATCTTCGAGGGAGGATTCAAGAGATACATCGAGGACTTCGGAGATCACAACTACAAGATGGCATGTGCCGGAGTGCCGCAACGCAGCTATCCGGACGGAACACCGAGAGGGATGTGGATAGAGCTGCTCGATGATCCAAATCGCATACTCGGTCACTACACCCTCGGATGTGCCAGCTATCAAATTCAAAGCGAATGGCTCCGTAAGAAATTTACGGATACCGGCAGAGATCCCGATCATGTCAATACTATGAAGCTCCTTCCGAGGAAGGTTCCCGGAGGAATCATCCTCGAAGGACGGCAGCATGAGCTCTCCGACAACATGAAGTGGAGGTTCAATCGTGCCCTATGAGATGTTCATCGAGGAAGAGATCAGGAAGATCTGCGAGGAGGATCTCTCCGGATACTACCGTCCATTGAGAGCCATGGACGAGGCACTCGGACAGAGATATGTGCCACTCATCTATTGGATCATCGGAGCACGCAGGATAGGTAAAACGGACTTCTTCCTCCATCTCGCATGCCGTCTCTTCATGGATCACGGAGTGCAGACGATGTGGATCAGGAACAAGCAGGTAGAGCTCTCTGAGCCGGGATTCTACAATGACTTCCTCAACGATGCCAAACACTTCGGATGGTGTCCTGAGGATTGGTACTCCGACAGCTCCGGAGTGTGGACTGAGGACAAGCAGCAGGTGATCAAGTGGCAATCCCTATCCACCTTCTCGAACCGCAGAGGTGCTGCGCACCCTGACGTGTACATGATGATCTATGACGAATTCATCCCGGAGAGCCGTGATTATCCGAGGAGACCTCTCACGGCTCTCATGTCACTCACCAAATCGGTATTCGCAGGCAAACGTGAGGCACGTCTCTTCTGTCTGTCGAATTTCGTATCACTCACCAATCCGTTCTTCGCAGGTCTCAGGATCTATCCGGAAGGAGAGATCACACATTACCCTGAGAAGGGTATGCTCATCGAGAAGTGCAGAGGCTATCGCTGCAGCATAGAACATGACAATCCATGGCAGAACGTGTACAAGGCAGCGAAGTACGGTGACTATCAGGATGAGACCGAGGATAAGCTCATAGAACTCGTCAAGAAGCTTCCGAAGAAAGCGAAGAGCCTCAACTACGCACTCGTGATCAAGGGTGAATACTACGCACCATTCCACAATGGGAAGTACGTTCATTGGGCACATGTGCAGCAGCTTCCGTATGGTACGCTGCTCTTCGCTACCGAGATCACCGAGGTCTCCGACAGGATACCTCTGCTGCCCGATCTCCTCAAGAAGAACATCGAGATCTGCGTCAAGAACGATGCCATCCGCTTCGATTCTCCGAACACGCTGTACA
>JAEEGL015378388.1_pt1 | contig 11746 bp, 10 predicted proteins | sample 9134231 | NCBI WGS metagenome assembly JAEEGL01 (sample SAMN16246548, study PRJNA631951) | gut metagenome | biome: gut microbiome; feature: rumen; material: fiber-attached | host: Bos | place: Iran: Karaj | collected 2018-10
AAGGACATCGACGACGCCATCCTGAAGGTGGCCATGGGCCCGGAGAAGAAGAGCCGGGTCATCACCGAGAAGGAGCGCCGCCTCACCGCCTACCACGAGGCCGGCCACGCCATCGCGGCCCACTGGCTGCCCCATGTGGACCCGGTGCAGTATATCACCATCATCCCCCGGGGCCAGGCCGGCGGCTTCACCCTGTTCCGGGCCCAGGAGGACAAGACCACCACCTCCCGCAGCGAGATGTTCGAGAACATCGTGGTGTCCCTGGGCGGCCGGGTCGCGGAAAAGCTGTTCCTGGACGATATCTCCACCGGCGCCAGCGGGGATATCCAGCAGGCCACCCAGGTGGCCCGGAACATGGTCACCGTCTACGGCATGAGCGAGCGGCTGGGGCCCATCAGCTTCGACTCCTCCGGCCACAGCATCTTCATCGGCCGGGACTTCGGCCAGACCAAGAGCTACAGCGAGGAGACCGCCGCCATCATCGACGAGGAGGTCAAGCTCATCTTCGACCAGGCCTCCGCCAAGTGCGAGGAGATCCTGCGAGAGCACGCCGATATCCTGGAGGGCGTGGTGAGCTACCTGATGGAGCACGAGACCATGGACGGCCCCGACTTTGCATACTACTGCGAGCACGGGACGCTGCCCCCCAAGCCGGAGGAGAAGGCCGCTGCGGTCCCGCCCGCCGCCGAGAACGACGCCGCCCCCGCGGAGGAGGAGACGGAGCCCCTGCCCGACGCCGGGCCGGAGGATGACGAATTCACCGGAGAGCCCGCGGACGACGAACCCGACGGGGAATAAAACCGAAAAACGCATTTGAGCACCCTGCAAAAAACAGGGTGCTCTTTTTTGTCGGAAACGCTGTTTGTGCAAAACGTCGAACAGACGCCGCAAAACAGCGCCGGTATTTATAGAATTATTCGTTAAAATGAATAATACGGGCGGATATACAGGATTTAATGCATTTTAACAAAATTTTTTTGAATAATTTTTCAAAAAAGGGTTGACAAAGCCCCGCCCTTGGAGTACACTCCCAATCACAAGCAGCACCGCTGCCGGAATTTTGAAAAATAATTTATGAGAGGTACATAGCAATGAAAAAGACTACGAAACTCATGAGCATCCTTCTGGCCCTGGTCATGATGCTCTCCCTGGCCGCCTGCGGCGGCTCCAGCAGCTCCTCCGCTCCCGCAGCCACCGAGGCGCCCGCCGCCGATGCCCCTGCCGCCGAAGCTCCCGCTGAGGCGCCCGCTGCCAAGACCGAGGTGGACGCCATCAAGGAAGCCGGCGTCGTCACCGTGGCCCTCTCCCCCGACTTCGCTCCCATGGAGTTCGTGGACTCCTCCAAGGAGGGGCAGGAGAGCTATGTGGGCTTCGACGTGTTCCTGGCCAAGTACATCGCCCAGGAGCTGGGCGTGGAGCTGGACATCCAGGCCATGAGCTTTGACGCCTGCCAGACCGCCGTGGCCATGGGCGCCGTGGATATGTCCCTGTCCGGCTACTCCTGGACCGAGACCCGCGCCGAGAACTTCGAGCTGAGCGATCCCTACTTCGCCCGGGACGAGGAGAGCGACAACGAATCCCGTCAGGTCATTCTGGTCAAAGCCGAGGACTATGAGAAGTTCCAGACCGCGGCCGACTTCGCCGGCGTGGAGGTAGGCGCCCAGAACGCCTCCCTGCAGATGGATCTGCTCACCTCCCAGCTCCCCGACGCCATCCCCTATCCCATCGGTGAGATCGGTGTGGGCGTGATGGAGCTCCAGGCCGGCAACATCGACGCCATGGCCGTGGCCAACGGCAACGCGGACGTGATCCTCAACAGCTACGAGGGCCTGGTAAAGGCCGCCTGGGAGTTCGACGTGTCCGAGGAATCCGACGGCAACGTGGTCATGATCCACAAGGGCAACACCGCCCTGCTGGCCGCCGTCAACGAGATCCTGGCCAAGGCCAATGCCGCCGGACTGTACAGCAGCTGGTACACCGAGGCCAAGGCGATGGCCGGTCTTGAGACCGCCCAGGAGGTCTCCATCGAGGATTGATCGCCTCGTGAGCCGCCTGAGGGCGGAGATACCCAACAGGTTAAAGCAGATGGATTCGGGGCGCCCGCCAAGGAGCGCCCCGAACTATACGGAAAGAGGTTCCTATGAATTTTGCGACCATCGGCCAGAACATCGTAAAGCTTACGATCAAATACTGGGACAAATTCCTGATCACCGGCCTGGGCTACAGCCTGTCCCTGGCGGCGATCACGGTGTGCGTCGGCGCCGTGCTGGGCTCCCTCATCGCGCTGCTGCGCATGTCCAAGTTCCCTCCCTTCAAGTGGATCGCCGCCGTCTACACGGAGATCATCCGCGGCACGCCCATGCTGCTGCAGCTGTATCTGTTCTATTTCGCGCTGCCTCAGCTGATCCCCTTCCTCAACCGGAAGCAGTATCTCTGCGTGGCCATCGCCCTGGTGTGCAACAGCGCGGCCTACGTCTCCGAGATCATCCGTTCGGGCATCCAGGCGGTGGACATCGGCCAGACAGAGGCGGCCCGCAGCCTGGGCATGAGCTCCCGGCTGACCATGACCGAGATCATCCTGCCCCAGGCCATCAAGAACATCCTGCCCGCCCTGGGCAACGAGTTCATCATGATCGTCAAGGACACGTCCCTGGCCTCCACCTTCTTTATCGGAGATCTGATGACCCAGTGCCTGCTCATCAAGGGCACCACCTATCTGACCATGGAGCCTCTGATCATGGTGGCGGTGGTGTACTTCGTGGTGACCTATGGGCTCTCGAAGCTGCTGGGTATGTTTGAAAGGAGGCTGCGCCGTGGCGACATACGATAATCTGATCCAGGTCCGGGACCTGAAAAAGTATTACGACGGGGAGAACATCAAAGCCCTGGACGGGGTGAGCGTGGATATCAACAAGGGGGACGTGATGGTGGTCATCGGGCCCTCCGGCTCCGGCAAATCCACCTTCCTCCGCTCGCTGAACCTGCTGGAGGTCCCCACCTCCGGGACCATCATCTTCGAGGGCGTGGACATCACGCAGAAGAAGGGGCCCGACGGGAAGAAGCTGAACATCGACCTCCACCGGCAGAAGATGGGCATGGTGTTCCAGCACTTCAACCTGTTCCCCCACAAGACCATCCTCCAGAACATGACGATGGCGCCCATTAAGGTGAAGGGCGTCTCCCAGGCCGACGCGGAAAAGAAGGCCATGGAGCTGCTGGAGCGGGTGGGACTGGCCGACCGGGCCAACGCCTATCCCATCCAGCTCTCCGGCGGCCAGAAGCAGCGTGTGGCCATCGTCCGGGCCCTGGCCATGGAGCCGGACGTGATGCTCTTTGACGAGCCCACCTCCGCCCTGGACCCCGAGATGGTGGGCGAGGTGCTGGACGTGATGAAGGCCCTGGCAAAAGAGGGCATGACCATGGTGGTGGTGACCCACGAGATGGGCTTCGCCAAGGAAGTGGGCAACCGGATGCTGTTCATGGATGAGGGCAAGATCCTGGAGGAGGGACTCCCCAAGGATCTGTTCAACAACCCGCAGAACCCGAGACTTCAGGACTTCCTGTCAAAGGTGCTGTACTGATCGCTGCCGAAAGGAAAGGGGCTGTATTCAAATGATGAACGATGAGAAAAAAGAAGCGCTGGCCTTCATAGACGCCCACGCCGGGTATTTTACGGATATCTCCGACCAGGTCTGGGGCCACGCCGAGCTGAGTCTGAAGGAGTTTCAGTCCACAGCCCTGTATGTGCAGAAGCTCAAGGAGCTGGGCTTTGAGGTCACGGAAAACCTGGGCGGCATCGCCACCTCCTTCTGCGGTTCCTGGGGCAGCGGCCATCCGGTGATCGGCATCCTGGGCGAGTTCGACGCCCTGGACGGACTGAGCCAGAAGGCCGGCGCCGTGGAGCCCGACCCCCTGGTCCCCGGAGGCAGCGGCCACGGCTGCGGCCACAACCTGCTGGGAGCCGGCTCCCTGGCCGCGGCGGCCGCGGTGAAGGCCTATCTGCAAGCGACCGGCAAGAGCGGAACCGTGATCTTTTACGGCTGCCCCGGCGAGGAGGGCGGCGCCGGCAAGGCGTTCCTGGCCCGTGAGGGCGTGTGGAAGAGCCTGGACGCCGCCATCAGCTGGCATCCCGGCTCCGTCAACCAGGTCAGCTCCGGCTCCAACACCTCCAGCATCCAGGTGCTCTACAAGTTCAAGGGCCTGGCAGCCCACGCCGCGGGCAACCCCCACTTGGGCCGCAGCGCGCTGGACGCGGTGGAGCTGATGAACGTGGGCGCCCAGTTCCTGCGGGAGCATGTGACCACCGACTGCCGCATCCACTACGCCATCACCGACACCGGCGGCATCTCCCCCAACGTGGTGCAGCCTACGGCCGCGGTGCTGTACATGGTCCGGGCCAACCGGGTGGCGGACAACGTGAAGCTGCTGGCGCGGGTGGACAAGATCGCCGAGGGCGCGGCGCTGATGACTGATACGACCTACGACCGGGTGTTCATCGACGGCACCGCCGACGTGCTGCCCAACTACACCCTGGAGAAGCTGCTCTACGCCAACATGCAGCAGGTGGAGCTGCCCAGCTACACGGCGGAGGACTGGGCCCTGGCGGAGGCGCTGAAAAAGACCTACCCCGGCAGCGGCATCAAGGGCTTCGACGCCTGCCCGGACGAGACCATCCGGGAGCAGATCATCGCCCTGAGCGACAACGGGGAGAAGGCCATCAACGACTTCCTGTGCCCCCACTGGTCCTTCGAGACCCATTTCCCCGGCAGCACCGACGTGGGCGACGTGAGCTGGCTGACCCCCACCGCACAGATCTCGGCGGTGTGCTGGCCCTCCGGCGTCCCGGGCCACTCCTGGCAGATCGTGACCTGCGGCAAGAGCGAGCTGGCCCACAAGGGAATGATCTACGCGGGCAAGGTCATGGCCGGCGCGGTCATCGACCTGCTGAACGATCCGGAGACCCTGGCGGCGGCCACGGCGGAATTCGCCAAGCGCTCCGCCTCCGGGTATGTGTGCCCCATCGAGCCGGACGCGGTGCCCACCGCCATCTGACCGGCCCGCCGAAAAAGCCCTCCCCGCCGGGGAGGGCTTTTTGTACGGCTTCCAGAGCCCGTCAGGGAGAAATCCGCGAGGGAAACGGTTGTCGAATCGCCGGCGATGTGGTATGATCTGTCTGTAAGAAACAGTAAAGAGGGTCTTTGCCATGTACCAGGAATGGAGCGTCACTCTCCCGGAGCTCACCGGCGATGAGGAGCGCAGAGCTTACGTATATGTTCCCGACGCCGTCCGGGCCCGGCCGGAGCGCCGGTACCCGGTGCTGTACATGTTCGACGGGCAGAACCTGTTCGCCGACGCGGACGCCTCCTACGGCAAGAGCTGGGGCATCCTGGAATATGTCACCGCCCATGACCTGCCGCTGATCGTGGCGGCCATCGAGTGCAATCACCACGCCGAGGACGAGCCCTGCGGCGGGCGGCTGTCGGAGTATTCCCCCTTTGACCTGTCCAACCCCCGGGTGGGGGAGATCAGGGGCCGGGGGCGGCTCACCATGGAGTATTTCGTCAACGAGTTCAAGCCCTTCATCGACGAAAACTGCCCCACGCTGCCGGACCGGGCCCACACCTTCATCGGCGGCAGCTCCATGGGCGGGCTGATGACCATATACGCCCTGATGGAGTACAACCACGTGTTCTCCCGGGGGGCGGCCCTGTCACCCTCCGTGGACTTCGCCCCCGGGCCGGTGAAGGAGATGATCCGCTCCGCCCGCATCGGAAAGACGGTGCTCTACATGGACATGGGCTCCCGGGAGATGCGCAGCGCCTGGGCCAGAAACAACTTTGCCGAGGTCACCGCCGAGCTGATCCGCAAGGGCGTGCTGCTGGAGAGCCGCATCGTCCCCGGTGGCATCCACTCCGAGGTGTCCTGGGAGCAGCAGATCCCCTTTTTCATGGACACGCTTTTCTATCATCTCACCTGATCGGGAGGAAACGAGTATGGAGACGAATTACATCGAATTCTACAGCCAGAATCTGTCCCGCCCCATGCCCATCAAGATCTGGGGCCACGCCGGCAAGCCCGTTTTGTTCATCCCCTGCCAGGACGGGCGGTTCTTCGATTTCGAGAACTTCGGCCTCACCGACGACTTTGCCCCCTGGATCGAGGAGGGCCGGTGCATGGTCTTCGGCATCGACACCATCGACGTCGAGACCTGGAGCGACAAGGCCGGCGACCCCTACTGGCGCATCCGCCGTCACGAGCAGTGGATCGACTACATCACCCGGGAGGTCGTCCCCTTCGTCCGGGAGTACGCCAACGCAAAGAACGGCTGGGAGGGCTTTCCCGGCCTCATGACCTTCGGCTGCTCCATGGGGGCCACCCATTCTCTGAACCTGTATCTGCGCTTCCCGGACCTGTTCGACCGGTGCATGGCGCTGAGCGGTATCTACAACGCTTCCTTCTTCCTGGGGGACTATATGGACGAGGTGGTCTACCGCAACTCGCCCACCGACTATATGGCCAACTTCCCCCTGGAGCACCCCTTCATCGAGGAGTACAACCGCCACAAGGCGGTGGTGTGCGTGGGCCTCGGCGCCTGGGAGGAGCCCTGGAGCACCCAGTTCCTGGACGAGCAGTTCCATGATCTGGGCATCAACATCTGGGTGGATTACTGGGGACACGACGTGAACCACGACTGGCCCTGGTGGCACAAGCAGGTGCCCTATTTTCTGCCATACCTCTTAGACTGAAGGAGTGACAACATGAAAAATTTTGTCTTTCTTTCCCCCAATTTCCCCGACAACTACTGGAATTTCTGCCTTCGGCTGAAGGAAAACGGCATGAACGTGCTGGGCATCGGCGACTGCCCCTACGATCAGCTGGCGGACCACCTGAAGGGGGCTCTCAACGAGTATTACAAGGTGTCCTCCCTGGAGAACTATGACGAGGTCTACCGGGCCGTGGCTTTCTTCATCCACAAATACGGCCGGGTGGACTGGCTGGAATCCAACAACGAGTACTGGCTGGAGCGGGACGCCAGGCTCCGGGAGGACTTCAACATTGCCACCGGCTTCCGCCCGGCGGACATGCCCTGCGTCAAGTGCAAGTCCCTGATGAAGCAGCGTTACGCCCTGGCGGGCATCCCCGTGGCACGGTATCACATGGTGGACGACATGGACGGCTGCGCCGCCTTCATCGCGGAGGTGGGATATCCCGTCATCGTCAAGCCGGACAACGGCGTGGGCGCCGTGAGCACCTACAAGATCAGCACCCCCGAGGATCTGGCGGGCTTTTTCGCCATGAAGGACGACAACGTCTACATCATGGAGGAGTTCATCGATGCCACGGTGAACTCCTATGACGCCATCGTGGACAGCCGCGGGGAGCCCATGTTCGAGACCGGCAATGTGACCACCATCAGCCTGATGGACGTGGTCAATGAGCTTGGCAACAGCTGCTTCTATATCCGCAACAAGCTGCCCGAGGACATGAGAGAGCGGGGCCGGGCGGCGCTGAAGGCCTTCGGGGTGAAGAGCCGTTTCGTCCACTTTGAGTTCTTCCGGCTCAATCGGGACCAGCACATCGGCAAAAAGGGCGAGGTGGTGGCCCTGGAGGTGAACATGCGGCCCAGCGGCGGCATCTCTCCCAGCATGATGAACTACGCCAACGGCACCGACGTGTACAAGATCTGGGCGGACATGATCGCCTTCGACTCCACACAGAAGGGCTGCTCCAACAGCCAGTACTGCGTGTTCGCCGGGCGGCGGGATCACCGGCACTATGTCCTCAGCCGGGACGAGGTGCTGCGCATCTACGGCCACTGCATCCGGGAGGCCGAGCGGGTGGACCCCGCCTTGGCCACTGACATGGGCGATTACATGTTCCTGGCCTGCTTTGACACCGAAGAGGAGCTCAACGCCTTCATCCAGGCCGTGTTCGAGGAGGTCTGAGCCATGTTTGCACGACTGCGGAAGGAGCTGGTCTACTGCTCCAAGGACAAGACCGACTGGGAGACGGCGAAGGCCCTTCTCTCTGCCGCGGAGGTCCCCTGCCAGGCATGGGAGAGCGAGGAGGCCCCGGTGGGGGGCTGCGGCAGCAAGATCGACCACCGCACCTTCATGAACGGAAAAAAGAGCGTTCCCAAAACCATTTACCGCATCCAGGTCTCCGCCCCGGACGGAGAGGCCGCGAGAGCGGCGCTGGAGGGGAAGGTCAGACCCGTACAGCACTACGGGACGTAAAAAAATCCCGCCGCGGACCGTACGATCCGCGGCGGACTTTTTTTGCTTCACCCGTTGATCCCGGCTACCCGGATGGCGGCGGGGTCCACCTCCGGGTCGATGTTGCGCACCAGCTCGTCGAAGGCGGCGCTGCGCTCGGTGGCGTAGTACTCCGTGGTCCCTGCGCCCTCGATGGGGCCGAAGGTCTCCAGCAGATCCTCCGCCAGGGCCTGTCCCGTGTCGATCATCTCCACGCCGGGGAGGAGCCTCTCAAAGCAGGAGCGGTAGATGGGATAGTGGGTGCAGCCCATGATGAGCACGTCCACACCCTCCGCCAGGAAGGGCTCCAGATACCGGCCGCAGGCCAGCAGCGCCAGCTCGTCGTCGGGAGCCACGCCGTTCTCCACCAGGGGAACGATCAGGGGGCAGGCCCGGGAGATCACCCGCAGGGAGCTGTCGGCCTCCAGCAGCTTCCGCCGGAAGGCGCCGCTCTTCACCGTGGCCTGGGTGCCGATGACGCCCACGGCCCCGGCGCGAGTCCGGCGGGCGGCCTTCTTCGCCGCGCTGTCGATGACCCCGAACAGGGGCAGGTCGTAATGCTCCTTCAGATAATCCAGGGAGTTGGAGCTCACCGTGCCGCAGGCGGCCACCACCGCCTCAACCCCCCGGCGGAGCAGGAACTCCACGTCGTCCGCGGCGTAGCGGTTGATGGTATCCACGCCCCGGCCGCCGTAGGGCACCCGGGCCACATCGCCCAGATACACCATGTCGGGCCCGGGGAACGCGGCGCGCAGACGGCGGAGCACCGTCAGTCCGCCGATCCCGCTGTCAAATACACCGATCCTTTTCAATGAATCCTCCTGTCATGCGGCGGTTTTTTTCACCACGATATTGTTGACCCACACGCCCTTGTGCAGCAGCGTCAGGCCGATGGTCAGCTTGATGATCTCGGCGGCGGTCACCATGAAATACACCTGCAGCAGCCCTAAGGACGTCAGATGGATCAGCGTCCAGGCGATGGGCACCGCGACGGCCCAGGTGAACACGCTGTCAAAGGCCATGGTGATGTAGGTCCTGCCGCCGGCCCGCAGGGTCCAGTAGGAGCAGTTGGTCAACGCCATGGCGGGCATGAACAGCGCGCTGATGCGCATGAGCCCGGCGGCCAGGTCCATGATCTCCGCCGAGGTGTTGTACAGCCGCGGCGCCGCCGGGGCCGCGATGAACAGCACCAGTCCCATCACCGCGCAGGACGCAAAGCCCAGAAAGAGCAGCTGGGGACAGTACTCCCTGGCCTTGTCGTACTCCTCTGCCCCCAGCAGGTTCCCGAGGACGATGCCCACCACGTTGCCCAGTGTGAACATCACCGTCATGAAGAGATGGGACACCGTGTTGGAGATGTTCAGCGCCGCGATGGCCTCCAGGCCCCGGTAGGAATAGCACTGGGTCAGCATGGTGGTGCCCAGGGACCAGAACATCTCGTTCACCAGCAGGGGAAGGCCCCGGCGGACGATGTCCTTTGCCAGGACGGCGTCGATGTGCATGCTCCTGTAGGCGCCCCGCAGGAATTCGGGGGGCGTCTTTCTGCCGTGGGTGCCCAGCAGGATCAGACTCAGCTCCACATACCGGGAGAGCACCGTGGCTACGGCCGCGCCCCGGACCCCCAGGGCGGGAAAGCCCAGCCTGCCGTAGATGAGTATGTAGTTGAACACCAGGTTCACGAAAATGGCCGTGACGCTGGCGCGCATGGGCAGCCGGTTGTCCCCGGTGACCCGCAGGATGCTCACATAGGCGGTGGTCAGGGCGAAGGCGGGCAGGCCCAGGAGCATGATGCGCATGTAGGCCCGCCCCTCGGCCAAGGTCCGGGCCAGATCAGCGGTCCGGTCCGTCTCGTGCAGGAAGGCGCCGATCAGCGCCTCCGGCGCCGCGGAGAATACCAGCGCGGCCAGGGCGGTGAAGCCCATGCACAGCATGAAGTTGAAGCGGAAGGTGCTGCGCACGCCCTCGTGATCCCCGCGGCCGTGGAACTGCGCACCGAAAATGCCCGCGCCCCCCGTGCCGCCGAACAGGCACAGGTTGTACACGAACAGGATCTGGTTGACGATGGACACGCCGGACATGGACTCGGTGCCGATGCGCCCCACCATCAGATTGTCAAGGAGGTTGACGAAGGTGGAGATGGCGTTCTGCAGCAGCAGCGGCAGGGCCAGGGCGATCACCGTGGCGTAGAATTCTCTTTTGCCGATCAGCTTTTTCATAAATACGCTTAAAAACAGCGGCATTCCGAAAGGAACGCCGCTGTTCCCTTTATCGATTGGGTTTTACCGCCTGTGGTCGTGGTAGGAGGTGTTGATGGTGAAGCAGGCGTTGTACATCTCCTCGTCCAGCCTGCACTCCATCTTCAGGGCTTCCTCGATATCCATGTCCTCGAAGCGGCCGTTCCTGGCAACGATGACCCGGCTGGAGGGATCCTCTCGGCACAGGACCTCCACGGCCCGCACGCCCATCATGGACGCGCTGACCCGGTCGCGGCCGGAGGGGGCGCCGCCCCGCTGGATGTAGCCCAGCACGGTGACGCGGGTCTCCAGTCCGGTGGCGGACTCGATCTCCTTGGCATAGGAGTTGACGTAGCCCACGCCCTCGGCGATGACGATGATGTGGTGGCGGCGGCCGTGGATGCAGCCCCGGCGGATCACGTCGATCACGTCGTTCTCCAGGTCGGTCTCCTTCTCTGGCAGCAGCACGGCGGAGGCGCCTCCCGCCACACCGGTGTACAGGGCCAGGTGGCCGGCGTTGCGGCCCATGACCTCCACGATGGAGACACGGTCGTGGCTCTGCCCGGTGTCGCGGAGCTTGTCGATGGCCTCGATGGCGGTGTTGCAGGCGGTGTCGAAGCCGATGGTGTACTCGGTGCAGCCCATGTCGTTGTCGATGGTGGCGGGGATGCCCACCACGCGCATGCCCTCCCGGGCCAGCTCCAGGGCGCCGCGGAAGGTACCGTCGCCGCCGATGGCGACGATGCCGTCGATGCCCAGGTACTTGCAGACCTTGGCGGCCTTTTTCACACCGGCCTCGGTGCGGAATTCATCGCTGCGGGCGGTGTAGAGGATGGTGCCGCCCTTGCAGCTGATACCGGCCACATCGCTGCCGGTGAGCTCGAACACGTCGCCGTTGATGAGGCCCTGATAGCCCCGGCGGATGCCGATGCAGGTTATATTTTGCGCAGAGGCCGCCCGGACCACCGCGCGGATCGCGGGGTTCATGCCCGGGGCGTCGCCGCCGCTGGTGAGTATGCCGATCCTTTGTACTGGGGCCATAAAGATCACCCGTCCCTTTCTGGTTTTTCCGAAGGATACTATATCCTCTTCCCGCCCCTTTTGCAAGGGATAGACGCAAAAAATGTCCCGAATGACCAATAACGGCCCCCGATTCGTCCCCAAAACAGGCCCTCCGGCCGGATATCTCATAAAACTGTGGATTTTTCCCGCGGGATGGAGTATGCTGATAAAAAACGGCGGGAGGGAATAAAAAAT
>JAEEGL016687748.1_pt1 | contig 11746 bp, 6 predicted proteins | sample 9134231 | NCBI WGS metagenome assembly JAEEGL01 (sample SAMN16246548, study PRJNA631951) | gut metagenome | biome: gut microbiome; feature: rumen; material: fiber-attached | host: Bos | place: Iran: Karaj | collected 2018-10
AACCAAAACTATAGAATTATGGCACAAGAAATGATTAATTGCCCGTTCTGCGGTTCTCAGATTAGCGCTGAGAGCACGTTCTGCCCCTATTGTGGTCAGAAAATCGTAAGACAAGCCCCAAAACAACCCGACCCCGCTGAGGAGGCCGCTCGCCGTCAGCGGGAGCAAGAAGAAGCTGCAAGACGCCAGCGTGAACAAGAAGAGGCTGCAAGACGCCAGCGTGAACAAGAAGAGGCTGCACGTCGCCAGCGTGAACAGGAAGAAGCAGCACGTCGCCAACGTGAACAAGAAGAGGCTGCAAGACGCCAGCGTGAACAGGAAGAGGCAGCACGTCGCCAGCGTGAACAGGAAGAGGCTGCACGTCGTCAGCGAGAACAGGAAGAAGCTGCACGTCGCCAACGAGAACAAGAGGAAGCCGCTGCCCGCCAGCGTGCTTACGAGCAACAACAGGCTTATCAGCAACAACAGCAAGCTTACAACCAACAACAAGGCTACAACCAGCAGCAAGCCTATAATCAACAGCAAGCCTATCAGCAACAGGCTTACCAGCAACCTTACGACCAGGCTGGTCCACAAGGTCCTGGAGTGCCCCCTATTCCACCCTTCCCGCCGACCTCTTACGGCAGTTCCGATTTCTCCGTGATGGGCATTCTCACCGAAGGCATACCCCTCGGCATCAAGAATTTCGTCACCATCTTCGGAGCGGCGATCCTCTGGTTGCTCACCTTCTGGATTCCCTACCTGAATGTAGGAACCACCATTGCCATCAGCACGATGCCTTTAGCCCTCGCAGACAATGAGAGTCCCGAAGGCCCTACCTATATTTTCGACAGTAAATACCGCAAATATATGGGTGAATTCTTCATCCTGATAGGACTGATGTATATGGCCATCTGGACGGCTTACTGCTTCCTCATCATCCCGGGTATCGTCATCGGTCTCGCCTGGTCACAGGCCCTCTATCTGCTCTTCGACAAGAAGCTCAACCCCATCGATGCCCTCAAGGAGAGTAACGAGAAGACCTACGGCCACAAGTGGACACTGTTCTTCGTAGGACTCGTGTTCAACCTCGCCTTCGGCATCCTCGCCTGTCTCATTTTATGGATCTTCATTCAGATTGGTGTGACGTTCCTCGTCGTCATCGCTGTGATTCTGCTCATCGCTCTCTATATGGTTGGTAGCGTGGGCATCAATGCCGTTATCTACCGTAAGCTCTGCAAATAACACCCCTTGAGAAGCAGGCTGTTACTGACAGTGATACTCGCCGCGTGGGCGTTCCACGCCGACGCACAGATCAAACGCTACGACACGGACTTCTTCGTGTCGCAGCGTGATTTTTTGGTGGCGGTGCCCATTGAGGTGGAACGCAACCAGATCTATGTCACCCTCGACTTCAACGGTCGTCGCTGTCGCTTCAAGCTTGACACAGGCGCCAGCCAGGGCGTCCTCTACGACGATGTGCAACTGCCAGGCGTCAGAACCCTCGGCACCATCGAGTCGGAGGATGCCGCAGGAAATGTCCGTCAGATGAAGACCGTCCAACTACCACCTTTCCGTTTGGGTTCCCTCACCGTCAGCGGCTACAAGGTGCAGCGCATGAGCCGCAGGATCGTGCGTCGTGGCGAGGATGGCATCATCGGCTTCGCCCTGTTCAACAAGGGCATCGCCGCCCGCATCGACACCCGTGAGCACCAGCTCACCCTTACAGACCGTCGCAACCACTATGCCTACACCCCTGGCGAGGCACTGAAGTATAGTTTGCGCAAACACGTACCTTATATAAAAATAAGTCCCTTCGCCGACGTCACCGATGAGGTGCTTTTCGACACGGGCAGTCCCCTGCCCTATGCCGTCAACGCCTCAAAGTTCGCCCAGATGAGGCGTCAGCATCCCGAGATTGAACAACAGATAGAGGGTAGCACCTATGGCAGTCATGCCATGGGCCATTTCGGTTCCGAACGTTCCGGACAGATCGTACTCTTAGGCCTCCAACGGCTGTTGTGGGGCAACTTTGCCTTCCGCGACATCCACTGCACCACCGTCAGTGGCGGCTCCCATATCGGTGCTTCACTGCTCGACTACGGTGCCGTGGTCATCAATCCCTTCCGTCGTCAGCTCGTGTTCCAGCCCTACGACGGCACAGCTTCCATCACCGTAGCCAACCGTCTGCACGACATCGTCATCGTCGAACGCAGCGGACGGGCCATGATCGGCATGGTGATGCAGAATAGCAAAGCCTGGGCTGCAGGCTTCCGTCCCAACACAATCATTGAGAGCGTCAACGGTCAGCCCCTCACCTTCGAGCAGTTCCTGCGCTACCGATGGGTGCGCAATCTGGAATACCAGTTCACACTCATCCTATCCCATGGCCAGCGCACCACCCTCCGCGCCTTCTGGCCCCTGCAGTATAATCAAGATTAAAGTTGTTCCATCAGCACATCCCAGACGGCGATGATATGACAGACACTGCCGGCGAGGACGAAGAAATGGAACACGGAATGCATGTATTTCGTTTTATTGAAGGAATAAAACACCGCACCTGTGATCAGACTTGACAGAGGAAGATATTGAAAAAGTGTAAATCCGACAATCAACAGATTTTAACAGACGTATTATAAATTATTCCCGAATTGTTTGCTCGTTTCGGGAATTTTAATTATCTTTGCACATCACTTTAGCCCGCGAGCGGTTTCAGCGCAACTGAGCCAGTGGGCAGCGTAGTCCCAGGATGGACAAAAGAACAGACACCTACGACTTTATATTATAAACAAATAAACAATTTTCAAACAAAAGAGTATGAAAAAGATTCTATTAACGTTGGCTTGTGTATTCGGAATGAGCACAGTGGCCTCGGCATTAACATCAAGTGCAGTGCTATTGCAGCACAACGGTAACATCACCACCTATGCAGCAGAAGATATCGCCCAAGCGATGGCGGCTGCCGCTGACGGCGATGAGGTATTCCTGAATGAAGGAAAGTATCCCGGGTTCACCATCTCGAGCGCCATCAAGATTAAAGGTGCCGGTCAGAGAACGATTATTCTAGGAGATGTAATAATTGATAATTCCAGTGATGTAAGTATTGGTGATATCTTTTTGGGTTTTTTGTGTTTAGATTCTGGGACAAAATTATATTGCAAATCTTCAATAAACAAGCTAAATCTGCTGCAGTGTTATTTTCCCATTGTGGTCTTTTCAGAATATGAGAATGCAGATAACGATGGTTTTGTTGAAGAAGTTTTTGTTGACAGGTGTGAAGTCAGGGATGTAATAAACCTTTCATCTTATTATACAAAAAATTTTACATTAGAAGAAAAAACCACGATATATACTTTTCCTCGCGTGAAGAAGTTTACTGCGATGAATAGTAATTTAAAATTTCGTCAACGAACAAATTTTACAACTTATCCTCCCTATACATTCATAAATTGTTATATTGTTTTTGGAGATAGCCGTGGGGATGGAAAAGGTTTGACGTTAATTAATTCCATAGTAAGTATGTCTGGTTATGTATTGGATAGTGAGTTCGTTAATTGCGTTTATAGTGGTAGGGATGAAAGTAGCAATGCAACAAACTGCTATGTTAGTAGTTCCATTAGTACTTCTTGGATTAATTCTTGGACAACAGAACAATTGGAAGAGAATGGCTATTTTGGCAATGACGGAACAGTTGCGGGCCCGCTTGGCGGTAGCAGAGGAACTCCATTCACTCTCGTTCCCGTTGTTCCCCGAGTGACGGAGAGCAGCCTGAAGGTTGACCCGCAGAAGAAAGAACTGAACGTAACCGTGACCGTTTCACCTAAGTAATAACATGAGTAGTTTCTTTTAATATTAGAATCATGAAAAAATACATATTAATCATAGCTCTGATCCTCGGAATCGATGTGGAAGCTTTTGCAGATTCCGTTATATTCCTTGAACATAATGGTAGTATGACATCCTTTAAGGCAGAGAATATCAACGACGCGTTGGAAGCAGCATCTAACGGCGATGTTCTATATTTGAGCGAAGGCACATACCCTGGTTTCACTATATCAAAGCAGATATCCATTAAGGGTGTAGGTCCTTTGACGATTATTGACGGAGATATTGAGATAAACAACTCTGATAACGTGAAGCTTACAGGAATCTTTATCGGGTATTTAGATATGCAATATTTTAGAGTAAAGTCTCCTGTTAGTGATTTGCGTATCTCCCAATGCAAAATCTACGGTACATCTTTTGATGCTATTACAGAGCAATCATACATGGATAGATGTCATATACAAAACCTGGATATAGGAAATACGTACCAAGAGATAATAACTGTTGACGATGTTAGTACAACTTATACTTTACCTTATATTAAGGGGTTGACTATAACAAACAGTGTGAATGATAATTACTGCCAAACTGAAAATGTTTTCTCTAATGTAAGTTATGTTAATTGTTATATTGGGAATATTCTTGACAGTTATAGAGATACTTATCGTTATTTATGTGGTACGACTTTTATTAACTCTATTATTCATGACAATTGGGTGTCCCGTGGTTCTTCTGATGACTATAGGAAACTAAAGTTAATAAATAGTTCTATTGACTTTAACGGAATGGACACTGGAGACTCTGAGATTATCAACTGTTATGAAGAGAAAATAGAAGATTACTCCACTGAAAATCTGACAGCCAAGGGTTACCTCGGCACTGACAAAACCGTTATCGGCCCTTATGGAGGAAATACACCATATACCCTCGTTCCCGCCGTACCTCGGGTGACAAAGTCTGAGTTAAAAGTTGACCCGAAAAAGCAAGAACTGAATGCCACATTGACCATTTCACCTAAATAAGTAAAGCCTATGCGACCAAGAATAATTTACATATGTAGTCTCTTGATGGCTGCCACGACGATGATGGCGCAGGGGATCAAGGGGCATGAGTATTGGATTGACTCAGACTATGCTGGTCATCAGTATGTGTCTTCAAGTAATACGACGATTTCTTTCACCGTCTCCACGGAAGGACTTGGTTCTGGTATCCATTTCCTGAACTATCGGGCTCTCAACACCGATGACGAATGGGGCACTTTGAATCGGACGCTATTCTATGTGCCGGAGCATGCCATCGGCGATGCTGCCATCAAGAGTTGCGAGTATTGGATAGACAACGACTATGCTAACCATAAGAACGGCGAGGCGGGCAACTCCATCACTGCCACCATCGACATCAGCAAACTGTCGTCGGGTATCCATTTCTTCAACTACCGCGCCGTGAACAGTTTCGACGAAAAGGGTACACTGAGCCGCACGCTCTTCTATATCCCCGAGCAGAGGGAGGAGGATCCTGTCATCACGGCCTATGAGTATTGGCTCGACGAAGATATGACTACCAAGGTCTCGGGTGAGGAGGCCAAGGATGTGTATGAGCTGGCGATGGACATCTCCAAGATGAAAGACGGCGACCACACGTTCTCCTTCCGCGCCAAGAACAGCAACGGCGACTGGAGCATGGTGCACACCGAGTCGTTCGTGCTCGACGGCAATGCCTTCATCAAGGAAGACGGCGTAACCTATGTCGCACCAGACAATGGTGAACAGACGCTCGCCGTGAACGATGCCGAGAAGCAGAAGACAGAGGTGGAGATACCCGTGACCATCACGGTGGGCGAGACGGCATATACCGTGACGGTGATTGCCGAGAAGGCCTTTGAGGACAACACGGAGCTGGTGAAGATCACCATCCCCGAGACAATCGTATCCATCGAGGCCAGTGCCTTTGCCGGTTGTCTGAACCTGACGGACATCTTCAGCTATGCCAAGGAGCCGATAGCCCTCGGCGCCACGTCGAAGGTTGCCACTCGGGCTGGCGGTGACGAGGTGGACATCTCTTCCGTGTTTGACCAAGTGAACAAGAACACATGTACCCTCCACGTGCCTTTCGGCAGCAAGAAGAAATACGAGAAAGCCGACGGCTGGAAGGAGTTCACCCACATTGTAGAGATCATTTCCGACATTCCCGGCGATGCCAACAGCGACTGGGAGGTTAACGCCGCAGACATTGATGCCATTGCCCATTACATCACGACGGGAGACGCCGAAGGCATCATCCTTGAAAATGCCGACATAAACGGTGACAACAAGGTGGATGTCGTTGACATCGTGCTCTTCGTGAACAAGCTTAAGTGAGTGGCTTACACCTTATTAATAATATAAATAATTCCCGAAATGCTTGCACGTTTCGGGAATTATTCGTATCTTTGCACATTATTTATAATATAAGATATCTACAACTAAAGCAATAGAGGTTATATGAAGAAGTTACTATTTACCTTTTTGGCAGTCATGGTGAGCGTCACCATGAACGCAGAAAAAGTGTCGAGACAGAAAGCCTTGCAGAAGGCACAGCAGTTCATGCCTGGCAAGCATTTCACAGCAGCCCGCAGTCGTAGTTTGACAAGGGGTGACGATCCGCAGACTGAGGAAGAGAGTCTTTATATCCTGAATGCCGTCAACGGGGGGTTCGTCATCGTCTCTGGCGATGACCGCACGGAGCCCATCCTCGGCTATTCGGACAAGGGAAGAATTGACATAAACAATATGCCAGACAACCTCCGCGTCTGGCTGGCCAACTATGAAGCGCAGATAAAGAGTCTGCCGGAAGACTATCGCCCAACACAAGCGTATCGGGACCGTACCCGAGGTGCAAAAACCGCTATTGCCCCTCTTATTACGACCACATGGGGGCAAGGAGGTGTTTATAACGCTATGTGTCCTAAGGATAACGGAGTTAATAGCAAGACGGGATGTGTTGCAACGGCATTGGCCCAGGTAATGAATTATCATCAATGGCCGAAACAGTCTCCTGCTATTCCCGGATATGTTACAGAGACAAAGAAAATCGTCGTTGACGATTTGCCGACAACCACCTTTAAGTGGAATTTGATGAAAGATTCATATAACCTAGAAGAGACAGGAGCTTCCGCTGATGCTGTGGCAGAATTGATGCGCTATTGTGGTCAGTGTATGCTGATGGACTATGAAAAGGATGGGTCTGGTGCAGGTGTTTTTATAGATCGTTTAGCAGAATTCTTTGGATATAGCAGAAGTGCCCACCACATAAGCCGTACACAATATACTTATTCTGAGTGGGAAAATATCATATATCAAGAATTGTTTGAAAACAGACCTGTTCTTCTGAGTGCCTTCAATCAACATTTAGCCCATGAGTTTATTTGTGACGGCTATGACGGAAACGGGCTTTTTCACCTGAACTGGGGATGGTATGGAAATGATGATGGATTTTACCTCCTTTCTGTCAGAAGTGACGGCAATTTCAATATCCCACCAGGAGAAAAGGATTTGCCAGAGTATTGCTATGAGGGAGATGCTGTTATTGGTATAAAACCTTCTAATGATGAAGCGACTTACGATGATGGAACCTATGGCTATTTATATGACAAGAAGACTAAAGAGGCAACGATTACAAGCTATAATTCAACAGAAAAGAAAGACGTTGTTATTCCTGAGCTTGTCACAATTAACGAAGTCAACTATAGTGTTACAACTATTGGAACAGGTGCCTTTGACTATTCTAATATAACCTCTTTAGTTATTCCGTCTTCCGTAAAACATATCAGGAACAGAGCATTTCATTGGAATATCTATTTACAAGAACTAAATATCCCAGAAGGCGTTGAGACAATAGGAGAGGAAGCTTTTGAGAATTGTGTAGAGTTGAAGACCATAAAATTACCCTCCACGATTATCCGGATAGGAGGAAATGCCTTTTTTAATCATAAGGGAAGCCTGAAGACGGTCATATCAAAGATAGAGAACCCATGTATTTTATCCCAGAATGTGTTTTGTACTAAGGACATATGGGAAGGAAATAGTTATGCTAATTCTGTTGAACGTGTGACCCCAATGCCAGCAACTTTATATGTGCCGATAGGAACGAAACAGAGGTATGAGTCTGCAGGTTGGACTACGCAGTTCTTAAAGACAGAAGAAGGAGAGCCTTTTAATTATTCATACAATGGTATGAATTTCTTGTGTTCACCAGAATCCAAGACAGCCATCGTTGTCAAAGGTGATTATTCTGCATTGGAAGAGGTTAATATCCCTGTAGAAATCCCTATTGGTGATGCTCAATATCATATTAAATGGATAGATGATGGTGCTTTCTTGAATTGTTATAATCTTACGACAGTTGTACTTCATTCTGGTCTTTTGAGCATTGGCAATAATGCATTTGAAGGATGTAACAAACTATCTTCGGCTACTATTCCTGATGGAGTGGAATCAATAGGAAACGAAGCCTTCTATAGATGCGACCTTAAAGAATTAGTATTGCCATCTTCTTTGAAAACCATAGGTGGGGATATCATCTGTTTCTGTGATAATATAACATCGATTATTTCCTATATCCGTACTCCGCAGACGGTTTCCAGTTATAATGACAGTTTCCTGATGACAAGAAAGTATATTGAAGGAGCATGGGTCGATTTACCAACCCCAGCAACACTTTATGTTCCCAAAGGCACTCTAAAGGCATATCAAAGGACGCTAGGATGGAATGTGCCTGAAAACATTGTGGAGATGGAAAACGGAGAACTATTTGGTGATTTAACCCATGATGGCCAAGTTAATGGTTCTGATTTAGAGAAGTTGGTTGGTGTCATTACTGAAGGTGGTAATGACAACGAAGCAGATGTGAATGAGGATGGAATCGTCAATGGAACTGATGCCGTAACATTAGTGAACTTGTCTTCGAATGATAATGCAGGAAGTACGGGTGAAGTCACAACACTTACAGGAAAAGCCAATGCCGCGCTGTCTATAATAGATTTCGACATCAAGGCAGGTGAGACAAAACAAATGCTTGTTTGCGTGAATAATCCTGATATGGATGTGACAATGGTAGAGTTTTACCTGCGGTTGCCCTCTGGTCTGTCTGTTGCGCAGGAAAACGGAAGTCCTTCTGTTGGTATAGTAGGCCGGACAACTGGTCAGAACCACACAATAAAAACCAAGACTACTGGCGATGTTACACATATTTTTCTCTATTCTAGGACAAATGCGACACTTTATGGAAAATATGGAGCATTGACAGGCATCACTCTTAAGGCTGACAACACTTTCAAAGGTGGTACTATTCAGTTGGAGAACCTGCTTCTGGCAGATCCGTATGAAACGGAATGTAAGCCGGAGACGCTTACATACTCTATTACTGAAGATGACAACCTCAATGATGATGATATCTTCACTATTACAATTCCAGAAGGCATAAAGATGACTTTCCAGGTAATCAGTGCGGCTGACAAGACCTGTCAGGTAGGAACAGGTGAAAACAACACTGCAAGCTTTGATCGGTCATATTCTGGTGAGTTGACAATCCCTGCTATAGCTAAGGGCTATAGTGTAGTCAAAATAGCCCCATTCGCATGCAGTTACAGCAAGGTTACCAAGGTTATTGTCTCGGAAGGAATAGAAAGCATCGAAGACCGTGCATTTGCATACAATAAAGAGATGGCTTCTATTTCTCTGCCAGAGGGATTGACGAGTATTGTATCTAGTATTGTATGGGGCTGTGAACAACTTAAGTCTTTCCATTTGCCGAGTACTGTAACAATATTCGAGAACTGCAACTTTGGCTGGTGCGACGCTCTGGAAGAGATTACCGTGGCAGAGGGGAATCCAGTTTTTGATTCCCGTGACAATTGTAATGCCATTATCAGGACAGCAACAAAGACCTTAGTCGCAGGTTGCAAAGCTACAGTGATTCCTTCTTCTGTTAAGAAACTCGAACATTCTTTTGAATATTTGCCATCTCTCTCAGAGATTGTAATCCCAGAAGGTGTAAGAGCTATTGGACGGCAGACTTTCTGTAACACATCTCTAACAAAGATAACCATTCCCTCAACGGTGAATACCATTGACTCATGGGCATTCGATAATTGCAATAACCTTACTGAGGTCACGGTGATGCAAAGAACACCATATGGAATTATTAGTGATGCATTCCCAGAGGCAGCCTATAAAGGTGTACTATACGTGCCAGTCGGTTCAAAGTCACTTTATGAAAATACCGACGGATGGAACAAATTCGAGAACATCGTGGAGAAGGATCTTCAGATCCGAGTCGAAGAGTTTACACAAGGTGGAATCACCTACGAGTACTATATGGATAAAGGCTTGGCAAAAGTGATTAAAGGCGATGCAAAGGAACTGGAGGATCGGGATGTCACTATCCCCTCTACTATCACGGTCAATGGGGTTAAATATTCCGTCAAGGAAATTGAAAACAAGGCTTTTTACGGCATTTATATGAAGTCCCTTTCCATAGAATCAGGAATTGAAGATATTGGTAGTGAGGCATTCCAGGAATGTTATAAGCTCACCAATGTTGTGATACCTGAGGGTGTCAAGACAATTGGAGAACAGGCTTTTAGGTTAGCTAGAGGATTGAAGAGTATTGATTTGCCATCATCATTGACAAGCATCGGTGGTGAGGCCTTTTCTTATTGCTTCCCCATCTCTGTGATTGCCCGTATGTCAGTCCCTTGCAATATTCACGAAAGCGCTTTTGTCTCTCACCTATGGATTAACGACCAGACTGTAACATCCTTTTCTTCTGCCAATCTCTATGTGCCATCCGGAAAGAAAGAGACGTATAAGAACGCTCTTGTGTGGAAGAATTTCTCTGCGATTGTCGTCTTGGGCGATGTTGACGGCAACGGGTATGTTCAACAGAAGGATGTCGATGCCATCGCCAACTATCTCTTAGGCAAAACACTTGACGGCTTTGATGAGAAAGGGGCGGATGCAAATCTCGATGGCAAGATTGACGCTGCCGACATCGTGAAGATGATCAACATCATTAAGAGCAACTAGAGATACGCCATCAGCACATCCCAGACGGCGATGATGTGGCAGACGGAGCCTGCCAGCACGAAGAAGTGGAACACGGAGTGCATGTATTTCGTTTTATTGAAGGAATAAAACACCGCACCCGTGATATAACTCACGCCTTCGGCGATGAGCCAGATGACAGCAGCAGCCGACACCGAGTCCATCAACGGCTTGAAGGCCACAAGGATGCTCAGACCCATACCCACGAAACAGAACGTCTCCACGTTCGAGTGCTCCTTCAGACGGACGAAACTGATGATCGTCCCCACGACGGCACAGGCCCACACGAACACGAACAGTGCCCAGCCCCAATTAAGTGAAAAGTGAATCGTGAATAGTGAATAATTTGCTGCCGCGTTTCGTAGGGCGACAAGCGTCAGGGGCGAGTATGAACCAGCGATGTGCCAGTAGATCGCCGCATGATCCCACTTGCGCAGGCGCCCCTTCCATTTCGAATGGTGCTTCATCGAGTGGTAGAGCGTCGAGGCGATATACGACGCCAGCATGCCAAACAGGTAGAGGATCACCCCCACCCTCGCCCAGTTGTTGTCGGCCCGGAAGCACCACACGAGGAAGATGATTCCGAACACCACCCCCAACAGGATGCCCCCGCCGTGCGACGTTGCATTCCAGATCTCCTCTTTCTTCGTATATCGGATCACGGTTGAATCAATTTCGGTTGCAAAGATACTTATTTTAAGTGAAAAGTGAATAGTGAATAATGAAAAAATGCTACCGTCACGCAAAATTTTCAATTTTCAATTTTCAATTTTCAATTATAATAGCTACCTTTGCAGACGATGAAAGATATTGCACTGGTATTATCGAGCGGCGGTGCCCGCGGACTGGCCCACATCGGC
>JAEEGL011702113.1_pt1 | contig 11745 bp, 8 predicted proteins | sample 9134231 | NCBI WGS metagenome assembly JAEEGL01 (sample SAMN16246548, study PRJNA631951) | gut metagenome | biome: gut microbiome; feature: rumen; material: fiber-attached | host: Bos | place: Iran: Karaj | collected 2018-10
GGCGTTTACGTCCACCGAGCCGCCGTTGCCGGTCATTTCGTCCATCATGTTGAGAGCCACGACGACGGGCAGGCCCATCTCCAGCAGCTGCATGGTCAGATACAGGCTGCGCTCGACGCTCGTCACATCAACGATATTGATGATCGCCTTCGGCTTTTCATCGAGCACGAAATTCCGCGAGACCAGCTCCTCGCTGGAATAGGGGGACATCGAATAGATGCCGGGCAGATCCGTGACCAGGGTATCGGCATGGCCCCGGATCACGCCGTCCTTGCGGTCCACCGTGACGCCCGGGAAATTGCCCACGTGCTGGTTGGCGCCCGTCAGCTGGTTGAACAGGGTCGTCTTGCCGCTGTTCTGGTTCCCCACCAGCGCGAAGGTCAGCTTCGTGCCCTCCGGCAGCGGATCCCCGCTCCCGCGCGGGTGATATTTGCCTTCCTCGCCGAGGCCGGGATGGAGCAGCGCCTTGTCCGGCGTCTCCTCTTCCTTCGGAACCGCTGCCGTTTCCAGCGGCTTTATACCGATCTTTTCCGCATCCGCCAGCCGCAGCGTCAGCTCGTAGTTATGAATGCGCAGCTCCATCGGGTCGCCCATCGGAGCCAGCTTGATCAGCGTCACTTCGGCGCCGGGGATCATCCCCATGTCCAGAAAATGCTGTCTGAGAGCACCTTCACCGCCGACTTCGGTAATGACGGCGCTCTCTCCCGTTTTCAGTTCCTGCAGTGTCATTTGAATTGTTTCTCCCCATCGGGAAGACCGGTTCGCCGGTTTCCGGAAATATTATAACATTTTAATCATAAAGAATCGAGTCATACGAGAAAGAAGTATTATAAAAAGAGGCTGTGAAATACCGGGCCGTCCTGAACAGCAAGGCGGGCTGCAGGATGATACAGGCAAAGAATACTTCACAGTCTCTTTAATGTCGGATAAACCGCTTTGTCGTTTTATGCGGTGCGGGAAGTCGGGGCCGGTTTGATTTCATCGGCTACCCGGACAGTCTTCGAAGGATCCGTTTTCAGCTTGGCGGAAGGCAGAAAGCAGCCGATCACGCCGCCGATCACCGCCGGAATCAGCCAGGAAAAGCCCAGCGAAGCAAACGGAAGCTGATGCAGGAAAGGCATGTTGATTCCCAGCAGACCCGAGGCAGTATCCAGCACGGAAACTACGAGAGCTCCCAGCACCGCCCCGCGGTATACCGTTACCTTTCCGATTTTCCCGGAGAAGAACGAAAGCACGATCTGCGTCAGGAAGATCGGGTAGATGATCGTCAGCACAGGTGACGCCACTTTAATAATCATACTGATCCCCACATTGCTGATCGCCAGCCCCAGACCGCAGATGATCAGAACCAGTTTGCTGTAGGAAAGCCTGCCTTTCAGCAGCGTGCTGAAGAAATCCGCCGCGGAGGAGGTCAGACCGATCGCCGTCGTCAGGCAGGCAAACAACACGATCAGGCCCAGCAGCACCACGCCGAGACGCTGCAGCAAAAACTCCGTGATCATCACAACCAGCGAAGTCTGATTGACCTCTCCCAGATCCATCATCGAAGTGGTGGCGCCCAGATAGCAGAGGCCGCCGTAAACCGCAAACAGACCCACGAACGCGACCAGGGAACCCGGGATCATAACGTGCATCTGTTCCTTGTTGCTCCGGAAACCTTTCTGCCTGACGCTTTTCAGAATGATAAGAGTGAGCGGGATAGCCCCCAGCGCATCCATGGTCTGATATCCCGCCAGAAAGCCCTGCTTCGGGACGTTGTAGCCTTCCAGCCCGGACCCGATCTCACCGATCGGAGTCAGAATCCCTTTGATGCACAGTACGGCCAGTGTAATAAGCAGAATCGGTGTCAGAACACGGCCGATAATATCGACCACGGCCGTGGGACGGATCGTCAGCAGCGCGACGATCCCGAAGAAGATAAAGCCGAACAGCAGCGGAGAAACGTTCGGCAGCAGCTGCTTCACGCCCAGTTCGTACGTTGTGGCTCCGGTACGCGGGATCGCTACCAGCGGGCCGACGCAGAGTACCAGGGCCAGCGACAGCAGCCGGGAAGGGATCTTCCCGAGCGGAGCCAGCATTTCATCCATTGTACCGTTGCGGCGGACTGTCGCGAGCACAGTCATAATCGCCAGCCCGGCATCCGCCGTGACAAAGCAGAGAAAACCTTTCAGCCAGCCCTGCCCCGCCTCTCTTCCGAGAAAGGGAGGAAAGATCAGGTTTCCTGCGCCGAAAAAGACGGCAAACAATGCAAAACCGGCGACAACGGCCTGTGATAATACACTGCGCTTTTTCTCCATGGCATTATTCCTCGCGTCCTTAATTATATTTGCATTTTAATTGAATAACGAAGGATAATCAAATGTGCCGATTTTGGCAGCGTGAAATTTCTTTCCGTTTTTGTTTATTCAGAGTAGAATTTTCCGGGCGAAACGTGCTATAATGACGTTAATCGGCAAAGGTTCGGAACCAATTCGGGCAAAAAGTCAATTTGTACGAAACAGGGAGACTCGACATGCAGGAAATCAGTCAGGCGGTCGGCAGACGCATCCGTCTGTATCGTCAGATGAAAAAATTCACCCTTATCACGCTTTCGGAGATGATCCACAAAAGCAAGGCAACGCTGTCCAAATACGAGACCGGTGAGATCGCCGTGGATGTGGAAACCCTCTTCGAAATTGCAGAAGCGCTGGAGATCCGGCCGCAGCAGCTGTTGGATGTCCCGCCCGGCATACAAAAAGAGCCGGCCTTACGGCCGGACAATTTCTTCCCTCAGCAGCGGCTCTGTCTGTACTTTTATGACGGGCGCCACGGGCGCATTATTCGGAATCTTCTGGAAACGGGGCATGACGGCGTCAGTCAGAGCGTCACGCTCTACAACGATATTCCGTCCTTCAGCCGGCCCGAAGCCTGCCGCAACCTGTACTACGGCACGGTTGATTACTATGACACCTTCACGAATTTTACGCTCTCCAGTCAGAGCAACCGCGTCGAACAGCTGACGCTCTGTGCCGCCAATCCGTTCGACCGCGGCAGCGAGGTGCCCGCCATGCTCTCGGGCCTCTCCCGTTATCCGATGCTGCCGGTCGCCATCAAATGCATTCTCTCTTCGACCGAACTGGAAGAAGACGAAAGCTTAATGGAGAAGCTGGTCCTCTCACAGAAAGACATCAAATTAATCCGCCGCCTCAACATGTTTGCGGTGGAGCAGCTGGGATAGCAGCCGGCAGATCAGGACAGCACAGCAGACCCCCGCAAAGTCCAGGAGCACGTCCTTCCATTCACCGCTGCGGCCTTCGACCCCCAGCTGGATTCCCTCATCACAGACAGCGCAAAGCAGACCGCCCGCCGAAGGCATCAGCCAGGGCAGTCTGTTTTTTGTGGCTTCTCCCCAGGCAGCTGCGGCAAACAGCCCCTGCTGCAGTTCCGAACGCACCGTCATAAACAGCAGGCAGCCCAGAACAAAGAACTCGCAGAAATGCGCCGCCTTACGGACGAACAGTTCCGAGATGCCCGGCACGATCTTCCGAAGCAAAGCCAGCACCCGGCTGCTTTCCTCCGCCGAAACATCCGCCGGCTGCAGCGAGTGCAGGAAGATCACCGCGATCCAGACAAGCGCCAGGGCCGGCCAGAACCATCTTTTCTCTGTCAGCTTCTTCATTCCTCTCCCGTTTCAAAGACCGGCCGGGTTCCGAAGACACCGGCCGGTCTGGTCATTTATCCCGATCTGCTTTACAGCATATGTCCCTTCTCGCGGATCACTGCGATGACGGAATCCACGTATTTCTCGCAGACTTCGTTGCTGCCGGCTTCCACCATCACGCGGATCACCGGCTCGGTGCCGCTCTCGCGGACCAGGATGCGGCCCTCGTCACCCAGGGCCTCCGCGACCTTCTTCACGGCAGCCTGTACGTCGGGATCGTTCTGTGCGGCGGGCTTGCTCTTGACGCGGACGTTCTTCAAGACCTGAGGATAGAACACGACCGGCTTGGCCAGTTCGCTTAACGGTTTGTTCCGCTCAATCAGCACTTCCATCATCTTGAGGGAGGTCAGAATGCCGTCGCCTGTCGTGGCATACTGCGTGAAAATCACGTGGCCGCTCTGCTCACCGCCGATCCGATGGCCGTTCTGCACCATATTTTCATAGACGTACTTGTCGCCGACCTTGGTCTTCTCGTATTCGATGCCGACCTTGTCCAGCGCCTTGTACAGGCCGAAGTTGCTCATAACGGTCGTGACGACCTTATTGTTCTGCAGCTGGCCTTTTTCCTTCATATACAGGCCGCAGATGTACATGATATGGTCGCCGGTCACGACGTTGCCCTTTTCATCCACGCACATACAGCGGTCCGCATCGCCGTCGTAGGCAAAGCCCACATCCAGTCCGTTCTCCACCACGAACTTCTGCAGATGCTCGATGTGCGTGCTGCCGCAGTCCGTATTGATGTTGTAGCCGTCCGGGTCCTTGTTGATAACCATGGTCTTGGCACCGAGTGCTTCAAACACACTCTCCGCAATGCTCCAGGCCGCACCGTTGGCCACATCCAGGCCGACTCTCTTGCCCTTGAAACTGTACTTGGACAGGGAGATCAGATAGCCCATATAACGGTTCCGGCCTTCGACATAGTCCACGGTCCGGCCGATCTCGTGACGTTTGGCCAGCGGGATCTCGAGCTTGCCGTCCAGGTAATTCTCCACCTGCAGGATCGTCTCCTCGTCCATCTTCTCGCCGTTGGTGTTCATCAGCTTGATGCCGTTGTCGTAGAACGGATTGTGGGAGGCCGAGATCATAATGCCGCAGTCGAAATCATCCGCACGGGTGATATAGGAGACCGAAGGAGTGGTCGTTACATGCATGATATAGGCGTCCGCACCGGAAGCCGTCAGGCCCGTGCAGAGCGCATATTCAAACATATAGCTGGAGCGGCGGGTATCCTTGCCGATGACGATCTTCGCCTTTTTCCCCAGTCTCGCGCCGTAAAACCAGCCCAGGAAGCGGCCGATCTTAACAGCATGCTCATAGTTCAGATCGATATTGGCTTCTCCGCGGAAGCCGTCTGTTCCGAAATATTTTCCCATCTCAGTCCTCCTTGGCCACAACCGTGCCGTTATTCTTGTGAATGCTGTTTGCCGGGATCACGCCCCGCACGCAGGATGTCGGATAGACATTGCAGTTCCGGCCGATCACGGTTCCCGGATTCAAAACGCTGTTGCAGCCCACTTCCACGTGGTCACCCAGCATCGCGCCAAACTTTTTGAGACCGGTCTCGATCTCTTCGCCCTTTCCGTGCACCACGACCAGCTTCTTGTCGGATTTGACGTTGGACGTGATCGAGCCGGCCCCCATGTGGCTGTAGTAGCCCAGGATCGAATCGCCCACATAGTTGTAGTGCGGCGTCTGAACGTGATCGAACAGGATCACATTTTTGAGTTCCACCGAATTGCCTACCACGCAGTCCGCACCGACCAGTGCGCTGCCGCGGATGAATGCGCAGTGCCGTACTTCGGTGTTCGGGCCGATAATGCAGGGCGCCCCCAGATAAGCCGACGGGAAGACCTTCGCGGTCTTGTGGACCCAAACGTGCTCCGAGACCTCTTCATAATCCTCTCCCAGCGTGGGGCCGAGCGTCAGGATCAGTTCCTTAATGCCCTTCAAGGCCTCCCAGGGATAGGTAAACTGCATCAGATAATCCCGGGCCAGTGTATGGTCCAGGTCATATAAATCTTTGATTGTGTACATGCAAAAACCTCTTACAGTCTTTCTTTTCTCTCAATATCCAGGAAATACTTGTAAGTATCCACGGTCAGCTCGCCGCAGGCTGCTTCATCGCAGGCGATGATCGCGCAGTTGTGCATCTGCAGCGCACTGCAGGTCCACTTCTGACTGACGGATCCTTCCACGGACGCTGCCAGCGCCCGGGCTTTGTTGTGGCCGCTGATCAGGATCAGGACTTCCTTCGAATCCGTGACTGTGCCGATACCGACCGAAAGCGCTTTGGACGGAACCTTCTCGGGATCTCCGCCGAAGAAGCGGGAATTCACGATCCGGGTATCCGTGGTCAGGTCACGGACGCCGGTGCGGGAGGTCAGGGAAGTGAACGGCTCGTTGAAGGCCAGGTGGCCGTCTACGCCGATGCCGCCCATGAAAAGATCCACACCGCCGTAGGAAGCGATCTTCTCCTCATAGCGCGCACACTCGCCCTCCGGATCATCCGTCATACCGTTTAAGATATTGATGTTCTCCGGCTTCATGTCCACCAGATGATCGAAGAAGTTGTCGTGCATGAAGTACCAGTAGCTCTGGTCATGCTCGTGAGGCAGGCCTACGTATTCATCCATATTGAAGGTCACGACATTGGCAAAGGAAACTTCGCCTTTCTGGTTCTTTCTGATCAGTTCCTGATACACTCCGATAGGGGAGGAACCGGTCGGCAGCCCTAAAACGAAAGGTCTGGCTTCCTTGTGACCGTTGATCTTCGCAGCGATATAATCTGCCGCCCACCGGCACATCTTGTCATAGTTGTCCTGAATTACGACACGCATAATGCTATCTCCTGTTTTGAAAAATCATTTCGTAATACGAAAAGCAGTCAGTGCCGGAAGAACCTCTGTTACAGTTTTCATTCTGCTTTTTGCTTTCTTCCTGTCGATCCACTGAAATACCGTGGCAGCATCCGCCGAGTCTTTCGATAGCTGCCATTCCTCGTCAACCGTTTTTCGGTCCGGGCGCTAACAGAGCCTCCTAAACCCCCTTTTCCGAGATCCTGTTTTATCCGTCACCGCGTCGAAATCAATAAGATATCCGGCGTGATATACAACGATCTATATTATAAAGATTGTTTTCGCATTTGTCAATTTTTTCTGTGCCGGGTTTTCCGCTTAGGTTTCTGCTTTACCTGTCTTCGCTTCTCTGCTGCCTGCCCGCCCCGAAAAATCTCTGCCGCCCTCTGGCTTTTTGCCTCCTTCTGTGTCATAATCAGCCTGAAAATCCTAAAAGACAGGACTGATAACATGAAAAATCTGGCTGCCATCATTCTGGCCGCAGGCCGCGGTACGAGAATGAACGATAATTCCCATAATAAAGTCTGTTTTGAATGCGCCGGCGTTCCGGTCATCCGGCGTCTTGTTTTAAATATGCAGGAAGCCGGGATCCGCCGCTTTGTCGTGGTTGTCGGTCATATGGCTCAGGACGTGATGAATGCGCTGGACGGCATTTCCGGCATCGTCTTCGTCTATCAGAAGGTCCAGAACGGGACGGGCAGCGCCGCCCGGCTGGGCTTGCAGGCCTTAAAATCGACGGGATATTCCGGCCCGGTCATCATTTCCATGGGCGACAAGCTGAGCAGTCCCGCCATCCTGAAAGATTACGCGGCTCTGCTCCCGGCTGCCCGCGCGGTGTACGGTGTGCAAAAAACCGGGATCAATCCGAGCGGCGGACGGATCGCGTACCGGAAGGGCAAAGCCTTCGGCATCGTGGAATTTGCGGATGCCTCTCTGTTAAAAGTCTGGCCTCATCCCCGGGACCGGTGGATGGATGAGCTGACCGCGGGCGGAATGAGTGAGTCCAAGGCGGCAGCGGCACTGAAAAGAATCGATGTGCTGGCCGAGAAAGGACACTGGTACCTCGAAAACGGCAAGGCCTATGTCCGGATCGCCGGGGAACCGTTCAGTGCGGATGATCTTCTTCAGTCACCGTATACGAATGTTGCCCTCTACGGCTTCGACGCGGACGAAGCCCTCCTGGCTCTTCAGAACTGCACGCCTCAGAACGCCCAGGGAGAGATCTATCTCACCGAAACAATGGAATACTTTTCCGGGCAGGGGGAAGTCACTTTATACCCGGTGCAGGATCCCGGAGATATCGCCACCTATTCAACCAAGCCCGAACTGATCCAGCTGAACCGGGCCTTTATGCGGACCGCCCATGAAATGGCCGAAGCAGCCGAAGGCCGCGAAAAACAGCTTCTGGAAGCCTTTATGGCCCGGTTCGGCGACAGCAAGGTGGTCGTGACGCGGGCTCCGGGACGGGTAAACATTCTGGGCAGGCATATCGACCATCGCGGCGGCTGCATCAATGTCCTTGCCATCGACCGGGATTCCCGGCTGGCCGTTTCGCCCAGAAACGACCGGACTGTTCAGATTTCCAATACGAATCCGCAGTACGGGGACGACTGCTTCGATATCGATGAACTGATGGCCCTGGCACCCTGTGATGACTGGATCCGCTACATCGAATCCGACGCGGTCCGCCGGGAGGTGTCAAAGAATCAGGGCGCCTGGGGCAACTATATCCGGGGTGCCGTCGCCCGTTTTCAGTGCATTTCGCCGCTTCCTCTCTGCGGGATGAATATCATGATGCAGGGAAATATCCCTGCTGCCGCCGGGCTGTCCTCTTCTTCCAGCATCGTAGTGGCAATCTCGGAAGCGATCGCTGCCTTAAACTGCCTGAATCTTTCCACCAGACAGTTCATCGATCTGTGCGGGGAAGGAGAATGGTTTGTCGGCACCCGTGGCGGAGCCGGCGATCATGCCGCCATGAAATGCAGCGAGGCCGGCCGGATCACCCAGCTGGGATTCAAACCGTTTTATGTGGGAAACAGTGAAGTCTTTTCGCGCCGTTACGCCGTGATCGTGGCCAACAGCAGCATCAGAAGCAACAAGGCGGAAGGCAGCCGGGACACGTTTAACGCGAAAGTCGCCGCCTACGAAATCAGTTTTATGCTGATGAAGCGGTATTTCCCCGAATATAACATGAATGAACTGCGGGACGCGGCCGCGATCAGGCCCTATTCCGATATTTACAAGATGCTGAAGCGGCTGCCCGAGAAGGCCACCCGGGAAGAGATCCTCGAACTGCTGCCGGAGAACAGGAAGCGGCTTGAGCAGATTTTTTCGAGCCATGCCGATCCGGGAATCTACGATCTGCGGGGCGTCGCCCTGTTCGGGATCAGCGAATGCGCCCGCAGTAAGATCTGCCCGGACTATCTCGAACGCGAGGACTATACCGGACTCGGGCAGCTGATGAAGATCAGTCAGAATGGCGACCGGGTCACGGGCGGCTTTCCGCTGCGGATTACGGACGAATATCTGATCCGCTGTGCGGAGAAAAACGCCGACGTTGCCTTTGAATCCGGCGCCTATGCCTGCTCCGTGCCGGAAATCGATGCCCTGTGCGACATGCTTGACGCGACAGACGGCGTGCTGGGCTCCCAGATGCTCGGTGCGGGACTCGGCGGCTGCCTGGCCGCACTCGTGGAAGAAGACAAGGCGGAAGCGGTGATAGAGAAACTGAACACAGAATACTACGATAAAATAAAAGTCCCTCATCAGGCCATGATCTGCCGGCCGGGACGGGGAAGTTCGGTAACATTCTGAAGCATTTATAAAGGATCCCACGGGGAGAGAAACCGTGAGATCCTTTGTTTAAGATGACTGTATCTGCCGTATCAGTCCTTTTCCGAGAAGAACTTTCTCTGCTTGAAATAGAATACGGCCCCGACCGCAAGCCAGATCAGCAGCATGATATAGCTTTCCTTGCCGAAATGGACGCCGTTCAGGCCCGGGATCGGTATCAGCTGCAGAATCATAAAGATCGCGCTGAAGATCACGCCCAGGATGGCCATGCCTTTCAGGAAGGATGTTCCGTCGCCGTTCCGGCGGGCCGTCACCAGGGTCGAAGCCGAGGTGAAGAAATAACCGATCGATGCGCCGATTGCGCTCATATCCACGAACCATCCCAGCGCTTCACGTCCGAGGATCGGGCCGGACAGACTCACAACGATACAGAAGATCATGGCATTCTTCGGCGTGCCGTATTTTTCGTTTACGCGGCCGAACCATTCAGGCAGATAGCCGTCGCGGCTCATCGAGTACATCAGACGGGAGGAGGCCAGATAAAAGCCCATGATACCGGAAAGGACCGCGCAGCTGACGCCCAGCCCGACCAGGACCTTGCCGAACGTCCCCAGCAGCTCTTCCGCCGCGACCAGGACGACCCACTCGCCGGCCATGACGCGGTCCGGCCAGTTGGCCAGCGCAGCCGCCGCCACCGTATTGTTGGAAACATAGACGAAGCATCCGAACACGATCGCAATGATCATGATAAAAGAAACCTTTTTGAAGCTGAAATTGAATTCTTCCGCCGCCTGCGGGATCGCATCAAAGCCGACATAGGCCCACGGGGCAATCGCAAAGGTTGCCAGGATGGCGCCCATCACGCCGGAAGTCCCCACATGGGCAAACTCGCTGATATTCTCCGTCGTAGCCGCTGCCGCAATGGCTGCACTCTTGTCAAAACCCCAGATCGGTTCCAGGTTGATGCCCTTGGCCTTGCTGCTGACCAGAGCCGCCACAAACAGCGTAAAGACGCAGGTCACCAGCAGCGAGCTTAAGATGGTCTGTACAATGCCGGCCTTCTTGACCCCGATAATATTCAGATATCCGAACAGGATCAGAATGGCGGACGCCAGCAGCATCTCGCCCATATAGATATCAAAGCCGGCGATATTGTAGTGGAAGCCGAACTTCAGGATATCCGCAGGGCCGTCCAGTCCGTCCACGATCAGACCGATTGCGGTGCTGTTCATCGGAACATTGGTCAGATAGGCTACGACCAGGAACCAGCCGCACAGGAAGGCCATGTTCTTGCCGAAGCAGTTCTTGGTAAATGTAAATTCACCGCCCGCCTTGGGATATTTCGGCACCATGTAGGCATACGAGAACGCCAGAATGATCATGACCAGCGCACCGAGGATCATCGCGATAGCGGTTCCTGCCACGCCGGACGTGGGAAGAAACTTCTTCCCGGGGTTAATAAAGCTGCCCCAGCCGATCACGCAGCCGAAGGCAATAGCCCAGACGTGCATCGGGGAAAGCTGTCTTTTCAGGGTTCCGTCGTTTTTGTTGTTCATGATACTGCTCACTTTCTTTCAGATCTTATTTCATTTCACTGCCTGAAATCGGTCTGCCCGATCAGACATCGTAGGTCTTGTCTATCGTCTTCAGTTCTTTGAAGGTATCGATTTCCACGATATCCCGTTCAAAGCACTCGCTGACCTCGACCGCGTAGTTATCTTTCCGGTAAACCAGCGGGACCTGCTCCCAGTAACGTTCTTTTCCGCCCGGAGAAGCGTAAACATCGGCAATATCACCGCACAGCTTGTGACCGTCCGCTTCATTCCAGTAGGAGATGCCGACCATCTGCCAGATATTGGGGCCTTCGCCGCCCACCTTCTCCTCTTTGATGATCCCGTCCCGCACCGTAAAGCACCAGTCATCGGTACGGTCCTTCCTGATCGCCAGGAAATCCGAAGTATAGTGATACTTGCGGATGATGCGCGGGTTACTGATCACCAGATCCGCCTCAAACACGTAGGCATTTGACAGCAGATAGCGGGCCACCAGCGCGGAACTGATATTGTTGGCCTCGTTGTAGATCGGATTCTCGAGGAATTTGATCATCGGATACTTGTACAGCAGCTGATCAAACTGTTCGGCCAGATACCCCCGAACAATATAAATTTCGGTGATATCTTCCGCCAGCAGCGCGTCGATCAGACGGTCGATAATCCGGACGCCGTGTACCCGCACCAGCGGCTTGGGCGTGTTCAGCGTCACCGGCACGAGTCTGGTTCCAAACCCGGCTGCCAGAATGATCGCCCGCTTCACGCGATAAGGTTCCAGCGCTTCCCGACCGGCGGGGGTAATGCCGCCTCGATCCGCCAGTTTCATTTCGTTCAGACTTTTTAA
>JAEEGL011854115.1_pt1 | contig 11745 bp, 9 predicted proteins | sample 9134231 | NCBI WGS metagenome assembly JAEEGL01 (sample SAMN16246548, study PRJNA631951) | gut metagenome | biome: gut microbiome; feature: rumen; material: fiber-attached | host: Bos | place: Iran: Karaj | collected 2018-10
TCGCCGATGTTGACATGCTTCACGTCGGCAGGCACGGTGCGGAACATCACGCCCTTGGTGAAGGTGAGTTTGGCAGCGGTGAGTTGGTCGATGGTGGAGTCGGAACTGATGTCGGAACAGACGTAGAGGTACTTCTCGTCCTTGTGCTTCTTCATGATCTCGATAAGGTCGTCAAGGGTCTGGTTGCCGTAAAACACCTTGCGCTTGCGGTATTGCACATAGCGTTGCAGGTAGAAGGCCGTTGACTCGTTGATGCAGAAGTATTTCAGCGTCTCCGGCACGTTGTAGCGCATTTCCTTGGCGGCACGGAAGAAATGGTCGACGGCATTGCGGCTTGTCAAAATGATGCCCGTGTATTCCGGCAGTTTTATGTGGTTTTGACGCAACTCGCTTGCGCTTACGTCGTCGAGCTTGATGAATTTCTCGAAAGTGAAATTAACGCCATATTTTTTCATCATGTCAGCGTAAGGGGTCTTTGCTATGTCGGCAGGTTGGGGCTGTGACACCAAAATATGCTTGATTCTCATGCGCTCTCTTTACTTTAGTGTATCGTTTATATCAATCTTATTTCCTCGTCTGAACGGTGTAACTCTTTAGAAAACAGAGCCTTGACTAAAATAGCGCATGCCTGCTGTTAGGAGCAATGCCGTAGGGGCGATTTCGAGGCTGCAAAAGTACAAAAAAATGTAAAACGATGGAGTTTTTGTTGCAACTCTCGTTTCAATCATTCCTAAAATAAATCGTGTCAATGCCGCTAAGGCGATGATGCCGAGACCCATCCACACAAAGAGCGAGTAAGGGTTGTAGAGCAATAAAAGCAGCACGGGCAGCATGAAGATAAAACTGAAAATCGACACCGAGAGTTGCACCGTGACTTGTCGGCTGACCGTGTCATGGGCATCGAAGAGCCAGTTGATGAAATAGAGGATGAGCCAGCGTAGTAGCACCCATGCTGCCACCGCACCAAGTGCGGTGAAAAACATGCTCGTTGTATTGTATTGCGTTATGTCGCGCGAAAGCACCACACAGCTTTTTTGCAAAAATAGTGCTATGACCACCACGTAGGCCAACAGGAAAGTGAAGCCCAAGAAACTGCCCACAGGATTCCACTCGCGTAGGAGCTGGTTGGTGTGGGCCACGCCGCCTGGTACCGATAGAATCTGGCGGAACTGACGGGGATAAAGCTGCTTGTTCATCACGATGAGGAGCAGCATGAGGCCCAACGCGACGAGGTTCCAACCCACCAACACGTCATAATTCATGCGCGGCATCGGGTTGATGGTGCCGCCAAAGGTAGTGACAAAGCTCTTGGCGACCGTTTCGACCACGGTGGAGTCGGCTGTCGTGAGGGTGTCGGCTGCAGGTATCATGTTTCCGCCGAGGTGATATGATATAAAGGGATAGTCGGGCATGGATGTTCTCGTTTTCGGGGTGCAAACTTACGAAGAAAAACCGAGATGGAGGGCAAAGAAAGAAAAAATCGAGCGTCAGCTCTGTGTATGTCTACGTGTTAGTTTGTTTTTTGTTGGTTGTGTTTTGTGGGTTTATTTGAGGGCAAAAGTAGGAAATTTTCCATACGGGAACGCAAAAATCGCTGATTTTTTCGGGAAAAGAGGTTGCTATTGGGATTTTTTGTATTTTTGCAGGCAGATATAAGTCGGGATTTCGGCACGACCATCCGTCAAGTCCGCGCGGAGGTCTATCGTTTAAGTACGACTGCTGCCCGCATTTCGCGGCAAACCCTACGGGTGGAAATCGGGATGAGAGAACACCGGTAACAGGACTCTTTAGATTTCCATCCGTTTTCATTTGACCATGTTAACCTCAATGTTGTAATAGAACTTCGCGCTACGTTGGAACTGCACCGCAATTCTCACATTCTCGGTCTTGCCATCCAATATGCACCGCCCCTTGAAGTTCAAATACCCGATAATTTCTTCACTTTCGTCAAGCTTGCGTTTGCCAAAGTTGTTGTAAAGGGCATACTTCACCAATTCAGGCAAGATTTTAATCATTTCGGCCTTTTTCTGGTACACGGCTTCACCCATAGCCGTTTTCCTTCCCGATGTCATGGAGAAATGAATGGTGATACCCGTATCATTATTGATTACTTCTTTGCCTTTCAGGTTGTACTTATAATAATCAAGCACATATTTGCGGAGTTCCATTTTTGTCAGTTTGCCAAGTTCTGACTGTATTTCTGGCACATACTCAAATTGCTTCATATCTTTTCAGTTTTTACCCTGCAAAAATGCAAAACCTGTCAAGACAAAGCCGTTGATTAAACGTTTGTAGTCGACAATAGTCGTTTGTTGTCGTTTGCTGTCGGTTTTATTGTTGAATATCAGCAAAGAAAGTAAAATCATTGAACAATTCGGTTTTTTATTATTTTTGCGTTTTCAATCGAAAGACAATGATCAAAAAAATCTATAAATTCGGTGGTGCATCGGTGAAGGATGCCGATGCTGTGCGCAATTTGGCTGACATCGTGGGCCAGCATAAAGGCGAGGACATTCTTTTGGTGATTTCGGCCATGGGAAAGACAACCAACATGTTAGAAAAGGTCTTGGCCAACTTCCGCGAACACGACGGCAAGCTCGGCATGGAAGCTTTGCATGAAGTCATCGCCTACCATGACGGCATTATCAACGGACTTTTCGGCGAAGATGCTAACCCCGAGTTTGGCGAGAACATTGCCGGACTCTTCATCGAGCTTTGGGAGAAGTTGCAAAAGACAGACACGCCTTACGATTACCAGTACGATCAAACCGTCTGCTACGGCGAACTCATCTCGACCAGCATCATCCATGAATACCTCAACAAACGCGACATCCCCACGCGCTGGCTTGATGCCCGAAAATATGTCATCGCCGAAGACGAAACCCACTACCGCGCCGCCAACCCCGATTGGGATGAAACGCGACTGAAAATCAGCAAATTGAACGATGAGCATATCCGTGGCATCGTATGCCTCACACAAGGTTTCATTGGCGGTACCGCCGACGGCAAACATAGTGTCACCCTTGGGCGCGAAGGCTCCGACTTCACCGCCGCCATCTTCGCGAACTGCCTCGATGCCGAGGAAGTCACCATCTGGAAAGATGTGGACGGACTGCTCAATGCCGACCCGAAACGCTTCTCTGACACAGTGAAAATTCCTCACATTCCGTATTCCGAAGCCATCGAACTGGCTTTTTATGGTGCTACTGTCATCCACCCCAAGACCATCAAACCATTACAAAACAAGGGAATAACGCTGAAGGTGCAGTCATTCTTGAATCCCGACCATGAGCCGACCGTCATTGACGGCACAAGGCGCAAAAATGACGAAAGCATTCCTTCTTATATAATTAAGGACAACCAAACACTGGTTTCGATTTCGCCCCGCGACTATTCGTTCATGGACGAGCACAACCTGAAAACCATCTTTACCGCTTGCGCCGAACTGAACATCCACGCCAACATGATCCAGACCTCCGCCCTGATGCTTTCGTTCTGCTTCGACAGCGACAAGACCAAGCTGAAACAGCTGATGGCCTGTCTTAAAAATGATTTCAGTGTAAAATATAATGAAGGTTTGCAATTGTTCACCATCAGGCATTACCACGAAGACTCGGGACAAGATTTCCTCAAAGGCAAAAAGATTCTTGTCCAACAAGGGAGCCGGAGTACGATGCAATTTGTAATGAGTTGAGAGTTTAGTGTTTAGAGTTTAGAGTCAGTTGAAAATTAAGAGTTGAAAGTTAGGAGTTTGACACGCTTTACGCCATCGCGAGGAGGCACGACGAAGCGATCCAGAGAACCAGTCCTTTGTGAAACTGATAATCATGACCGCTTCGTGCTACACAGTGACGAAAAGCGATTACAAAGACAACGTGAATATGAAACCAATAGCTCGCATAACAACCGATTTCCCGACCAAGTTCGGTGTTCCACGACAGAGTGGCATCATTGCCTCGCTGAAAGGCCGTGTCGTGTTTGAACCTGCTTACCGCAACCCTGAGGCAGTACGCGGCTTGGAGGAGTTCTCGCACATCTGGCTACTTTGGGAGTTCTCGGAAGCAAAACGCGAGGATTGGTCGCCAACGGTACGTCCACCTCGTTTGGGCGGCAATATCAGAAAAGGCGTGTTTGCCACGCGCTCGCCCTTTCGTCCCAACCCAATCGGGCTTTCCTCGGTGAAATTGGACAAAGTTGAAATCGACCCGCAACTCGGTCCCGTCCTCCATGTTTCAGGCGCGGACTTGATGGACGGCACCCCCATTTACGACATTAAACCCTACATTGCCTACACCGACAGTCATCCCGACGCCATCAGTGGCTTTGCCTCAAAGCCAGCGGAATACCTTTTGGAAGTGGATTTTCCCGAAACCTTGTTGCAAAAGGTTAATCACGATTTGCGCGAGAGCCTCGTCGAAGTGCTCGCCCATGACCCGCGCCCGCAATACCACGACGACCCAGATAGGGTTTACGGGATGGAATTTGGCGGTTATGAAGTGTTGTTTGTCGTAAATAAAACGCAGCTTACTGTGGTGGATATCAAATGATTTGTTATTTTTGCTCCCACAAACAACAAAAAATAAGCATCATGATTGGAAAGAATAGTGGAATCAAATACAAAGGCGGCTGGCAAAAAGGCAGTGTCATCAGCCAAATACTCGAAGGCCCTATCGGCAACGGCGTGGTTGATTATCCCAACGGCGATCGTTTTGAAGGCTTTTTCCATCTCAATTATGCCCACATCCATGGTCCGGCTTACGCTGCCGAAGGCAGATACCAATTCGCCGACGGTTCGGTCATTGAACATGCTTGGATCAACACCTCTGAAGATTTGGAAGTCATGGACCTCATCGGCGTTTACCGCGTCAAGCACACAAAAGGTCCCGACACCATCACGCCATTTTACTGCCACAAGCGCAGTGGCATCGAGGTTGTGTTGGCCGAAACGCCATACGCCATCGAATGGTATGAGGATGAGCAACTGCAAGAGCTGGCAATGAAATCCTACAACTTTGAGCAACTCGACGAAGACCGTTCAGTGCTGACCGTCGTCTTGAAAGACGGCACCGTAATCACGCAACGCGGCGGCAAACTTGAGGAAAACCAATATGACAATTTGGTTTTCGATACCTGCCTATACGACTCCATCCAATATCCTGACGGATCTTCCATCGATTTTTATGGCTACGACGTGAAATATTTGAAGCCTTTCGACGGCTGGTTCACGATACATGAAACCAACGGAAAATACCACCAAGAAGTTTGGAAGGAGGGTCAGTTGGAACAGCTGCAGGACGAAAAATGGGATGAAACTGCCGCCAAAACCATCGAATTGCCAGATCCATTCGACAAAAGCTACATGAGGAAGGCCATGGTTTGGGAGGGACACATCAACTATAGCTACGGAACCTGGATCTACGACGGCGAAATGAGAGACGACCGCCCTGACGGGTATGGCGTACTCGTTGGCGACGATGTCGATACAAAAGGTCGGCGCTACGAAGGCGAATTCAAAGACGGATTGTGTCACGGAGCAGGTACATTCACTTATCACGAAGGAGGCATTGAGCAATCCGGCGAATGGGTAGAAGGCGTGTTTCAAGAAAAGGATGCCCCCAGCAGCCCCATCATGCTGAAAGTTGTGTTGAGCGGCGATGACTCCGATGAACAGATGGTGGAAGCCAAAGTCGGTTCATTCCCTTTTTTCATGGGCTTCGGTGGCCTACGCATCGACCGCATCGAGAAAGGTTGCATCACTTTTTCTGATTATGGAACCATCTATTTGCTCACTCCAGGCGACACACTCTATCTCCACCACGAAATCGAAGGTCGCGAATGGTCAGACGGCTGCGTTTACGACAGCGAAGACTACTACTTACGCATCATTTGGAGAAGGCGATACAGTTAAATAACAGCCAAAATGAATTCCATCAAAATCAACTACACTCCTGTCGAAGGCGACCAACTGACAGGCCAAAGCAAATGGTGGGGACAGGTCGACATGCCTGAAGGGATGGAGCACCCCATGATCCCCTATAACGACGAGTACGGCGACGACCCTTTGACCTTGGTCTGCCAGATTCGCTGCGCCGACTTGGCTCCCTTCGACACGGAAAACCAGCTTCCTCACGAAGGCATACTCTATTTCTTTGCCAACATCGACTATTACGTTGGAGCAATGCACAAAGAAAAGCCTACTGAAGATGAGGAAGAGCCGATCGAAGAGGAAGAGGATCCCGTCAACGACGAGAACGAGGAATCCTACTACGAGGAAGATGACGAAAGGCCTTGGTATCATAACGGCATGGGAGAATGGTCGCCAGAGACCTTTAAGGTGATTTACAGCCCAACGGAAGAGGAGCTGAGAACGCACCGCATCATGGGGGCTGACGGGGAACCCTACGAACTTCCAGCCGAGAAAATCACCTTCGAGCCTTGCGACCCAGGCACTCTTGACACAAGATTATTAGGATATCCCTTCGAGGTTGAAGTCGAACAAGAGTTTCCGGGCTACATCAGCTTGCTTCAGATTTGGGAGGAAGACAGATGGTGTTTCTTTATGTATGACTGCGGAATCCTCAACTTCCTCATCCTTCCGGAAGACTTGAAAGCGCGACGTTTCGACCGTGTCAGGCTCTATCTGCACTCGTGTTGATTTCAGCGCGACGACTGCGCCTTTACCTTCGGTTTGAGATAGGCCGGACGAAAGGAGACTTCAAAATTCCTGACTTGAATTGTGCTCTCCGAGAAATTGTGGACATACAGCTTGATTTTTTGCGCCGTGTGGAACGTGGAATCAATCGGCAAGGCAAAAGTGGCAAAGTCCCATGCATCGGTTTTTTGCACTTGGAGTGATGCGGAATACGAATCGATGGATAGTTCTCCTTGGACACCATGTTTTTCCACAGCCAAGACAGCTTTGGCCTTGTCGTCCTGTTGTTTGATTTCAAAAGCCACATTCACCATGCCCCAATCGGGACGGATGCTGTCGGCAGTGAGTACCAATGTAGTGCCGTAGGGTCTTTGTTTGTCCAACGTTTTCGTATCGTCAAAAAAGTAATGTCCCGCATCCCTTTTCATTGCTCCAGGGTTTCGGTAATCATCGGGATAGAAGTCGCGCAGCGTCAGTGCCAGATGGTCGGCGATGATGCGGCGGCCTTCCTCATAGTAATGCTCGGTAGTCCATTCTTGGTCGATGAAATTGACATCGCGGACAAGGTGCAGATTGTCGACTATGGTTACGCCATCAAGACTTCCATAGTGTTGCAACAAGTAATCGCGGTTTTGTTTCATCAGAAACATAAGGTCATTTCCAACCAACTCATGGGCCTTGTCGACATTTTCTGCCATCAAGTTGAAAATGAGGTTCCAACCTCGCTCGTGACATAGCTCCACAATGGCATCAAAGTCTTTCACGCGAGGATTGTCATCCGTGATATTGAACCCATAGTTTTTAATGTAATGACTAGCCAACCAGGTCACTTTCTGGTCATACTGCCCGTCGAAGTCGTGCCAGCCTCGCCATGCCATGGCTGAATCCCATGCATAGTTGTTATTAAATTCAAAATCGTACGGGAACACCAAGGGGTCGGTGCGCCGATGCAGGTACACCAAGCTGTCCCATTCAAGGTCGTTGCGAATCGGATAGGCCTTGAAAGCCAACAAGAAACGGTTGACCAAAGGTGGAGCGTCCTCCAACAATACAAGTTGTTTGCGAAGCGCAGTCTCAAGGCGAGAATAAATCCAAATCGGGCCAAACGAGCGTAGGTTCATCGTCATCACTACCGTCTCAACTGCTGATGTGGCTGGAATATGCTTCAGCATATAATAATAGGTTTGTGCATGGGCGGCAGACTTGGTCAAATCTCCCATCTTCACTGTTGGGAAGTAATCGGAAGTGAAGTCGCTGATTTTGCGATGGTTGTCCTCCTCTTCGCCGTATGTGTTGTTCGATGATTCGCCCAAATAGATAATGCGACAGCTATCGTCAACCACCTGCCACGACAGTTCCACAATGTCGGAATGTTTGCGCAAGTCCTTCTCGAAAAACCATTTGGAATATACCCAGTTGAGCACAACGAGCATCACCAAAACCATTCCTATGCGTATCAACAACTTCTTCATGGCTAAAACTGGAAATAAATGAACGGGAAATTGTAGACACTCGAACAGCAGATGACCATAAAGACGAGTACTGCATAAATCAGCCACCTGACAACCAACGGCTTGTCATCGCACCACACATCAAAACGGGTGTTGCGGAGCAAAATGTCGAAAAAGATGAAGAGGCCGAGATAAATCCACATCCCAGGTTTTACTGACATTTGCTCTCCACCACCGAAGTTGGTGAAAGCTGTCACGAAGATGGTCTTCAAATGCTCCATGTCGGTGGCGCGGAATAGGACCCAAAATAGCGTAACCAGCACGAAAGTTTTGAAGATACAAAGCATATCAATGCTGGTTTTCAACCATTTAGATTGATTTTCTTTGGCAGGCATCCAGTTGCGCAAGGCTTTTTCAACGACATGTAGCAAGCCGTGAGCGAAGCCCCACAGCAGGAAGGTCCACGCTGCACCGTGCCAGATGCCGCTGAGCACGAAGACCACTAGGATATTGAAAACCCATCTGCCCAACCTTACCCGGCTGCCGCCCATTGGAATGTAGACATAGTCGCGGAACCAGGTCGACAGCGAGATGTGCCAACGATGCCAAAACTCGGCGATGTTCTTCGAAAGATAAGGAGACTTGAAATTGTCCATCAAATCGAAGCCCATCAGCTTGGCGCAGCCCAAGGCAATGGTGGAATAACCGAAGAAGTCACAATAAATCTGGAAGCTGTAGAACACCATGCAACCCAACACGGTCCATGAGTTGTATTCATCCAAGTGTCCGTACACTTCGTCAACATATTCTCCCAAATGGTCGGCCACCACCATCTTAATGAAGAAGCCGAAGAGAATCAGGCGCATGCCCTTTGAGATGTTCTCGTAACGGAAATTCTTCTCTTCATGGAGCTGGCGCAAGAGGTTGCCTGGTCGCTCGATCGGGCCAGTGACCAGTTGCGGGAAAAACATCACATAGAGGGCATAGTAGCCGAAATGCCGCTCTGCTTTTTGGTGGCCGCGATACACCTCAATGACGTAGCTCATGCTTTGGAACGTGTGGAACGATAGTCCAATAGGCAGGATGATATGCGTCAAGAGATGAGTCTCCATGCCTAAAGAGGCGCAGAGCTGGTCCAAATTGGCGGTCAGGAAGTTCAGGTACTTAAAAATCATCAGCACCGTGAGCGTACTCACGATGCTGATGACGAAAAACGTCTTCTTCAGCTTGTGTTGGTCGGCATAGCGTTCCATCAGCATGCCTGCTGCATAGTCGATGACGATGGTGACTAAAAGGATAAGGATGTACTTGGGCACAAACCACATGTAGAACACGCAGCTGGCCGCAAGGAGCATTATCCAACGCCACTTGTGGGGCAGCAGATAGAACAGCACCACCACAATGGGCAGGAAAACAAGGAATTCTATGGAGTTGAATACCATGGAATTCGCCGTCTTCGGTTACTTGATCTTTTCCATCACCGTGTGCATGATCTTGCCGTCCTCATAGTTATAGATGTAGGTCAGGACATAGCACTGGTCGGCGTTATAGGTGGAATCAATTTCGATGCTGCAAGTCGAGGTGAATTCGTCTTGCACATAGAAGTGACCGTTGGAGACCTGTTGGCCATCGGCACCATTCAAGGTGCCACGAAACACGTTGCGGAACACATATTCCTTGTCCACGCCACCGGGCACCGTTTGCCAGCCCACGATGCTGTCTTCCACCAAGCATACTGTCGCGTAATACTTGCCATCGCCGTCGCCCGAAGGATAGAAGTGGTTCTCCACACTCAAGCGGCGGGAGGCTTCGTCGTAGGTAGGATAGGTTATGATGTCGAACAGCCGCACCTCGTTCAGCGCTGCCGCGACGGGTGCGTCAATCTGCTCCACATTCAGTGTGTTGCCATCCGTCAGGGCCACATGGTCCACGGTAAACAGTGGGTTGGAATCGTGATTGTTGTACCAAGCCGTTCCTTCCTCTGTGAGGAAATCCGGGAAACTACCCATAGGTTGAGCCAAGAAACCTGCATGAACACTCAAGATGAAGATGCGGTCCTCACCCAAAAGATGCTGTAACTCGTGAGCCGTTTCAGCCGCAGCGGGACAGTTGACGCAACGAGCCCCTGTGAAGTCTTTGATAAGCACCGACTTCAAACCGCCTGTGGGTTCAAAAGGCTTGTGCGTATTGTTGATGTCGATTTTATCGCAGCCCATGACAAAGAGCATCAGGGTGGCAGTTGCAATGATTATTGATAGCTTTTTCATGATGAACCGTTTAGAATGAAGTTGAAACTGTTAAAGTGACACCTGACGAAGCGGGAACGGTGCGGCACACGCCACCGACGCAAACCACGCCTTCGCTCTGGCGACCTGCGCTTAACATGACACGGGTGGACTCATGGATATAGCTAACAGTGCCAGTGAAATAATGGTCGCGGTATTCCTCCACAGGATTGCCGTAGTTCCATTTGTCGGCGATGGAGAACGACCAGTGGGGCGTAATGGTGTATTCCAACAAGGCAAAAGCCCAGTCGCCGCGCTTTTGGTAGTCTTTCTTCTCGCTCTCCTCGTACTCGTAGCCAGCGTGAACCTCGGTCTCCCACAAGCCTTGCAGCTCAAGGCGCAGGCTCTGCTTCTTGTTGATCTTATACGTCACGTCCAAGAAACCGATATTGGCCTTCACGACGGGTGCACCGGCATGGCCTTCAATGGTCTCGATGTCGTAATACAAATTGATGTATTGTGCAGTGAGGTGCCAGTCCTTGCTGATTTTCTTGTCGATTTCAAAGTTGATGTCGCGGAAGAAGCGGTGGTCGCTGACGGCAAAGAATCTGGAAGTGTATCCCAAAGAACCAGGTTTGTTAATCACCATGTGTCCGTTATCCATGATGGAATCGCGGACGATGTCGTTCACCTGACTCATGTTGAAAGCGAGTTTGGTGCCGTATTTTCCACCAAGGGCGGTGCCTTTCGGGATGGTGTAGTTTACTTGTAGTTGTGCCGCCATCTCGCCGTTGGGCTGTGTCGAGTAAGTGTACATCGAGGGCAGGCTGTGGGTGTGGGTGTAATTAATCGGTGGGATGAAGTTGATGTCAAGATCGTTCTGCTTGCCTGTATACATCGACTTAAAACTCATGTTGTCCACACGTTTCACTTGCAACACCGCACCGAAGCCTTTCTGCGAATAGCTTAACGACGAAAGGATGGCGCGACCTTCCTTGTAGATGAAGTTGTTGATGGCCGAGGGGTCGTTAATCTTGTAGGCATATTCCGTGCTAAATGCCCAATTGCCGTAGCCCAAATTGATGCGTCCGGCCGTAGCACCCACGTTTTCTGGGATATAGTAGAACAGGCTCTGGTCGTATTGTTTCTTGCTGACAAAACTGCCGCCCAAACTCATCTTGAACTTCGACTCATTCAGCGAAGGGATGCTTTGGTTCAAGTCCCACTCGGCATCCACGCCGCGCACGATGCCGCGATAGTCGTCGAGGGCAAAGTCGCGTTCCAGATACGGTGCCCAGTAGTAACGCTGGCGGCCATACACGCCTTTCAACGTAACGCCTTGGGTGGGACGAAGGACGACTCTTGCGCCGCGCAAGGCATTGTCCATGCCAAGCGACCACTCCTCGTAAGTGCGGAA
>JAEEGL012228594.1_pt1 | contig 11745 bp, 13 predicted proteins | sample 9134231 | NCBI WGS metagenome assembly JAEEGL01 (sample SAMN16246548, study PRJNA631951) | gut metagenome | biome: gut microbiome; feature: rumen; material: fiber-attached | host: Bos | place: Iran: Karaj | collected 2018-10
GATGAAGGAGAATTTGGAGAAATTAAAAATGCAGTTTTAAAAGTTACAAATGAATACAAAGAAATATTACAACTACATGGATTCTATGTAGATAAAGAAAACAATGTATATTTTGATTTAATTATAGATTTTGATGCAAATGATAAAGATAAAATAAAGAATGAAATTGTAGAAAAATTAAAAGAAAAATATCCAAAATATAGTTTCAATGTTATAATTGATTCAGATATTACTGATTAGAATGGGTTTTTTAAAAGTAAAGTTTTGATATAAAACTTTACTTTTTTTAAAAAATTTAGTATAATTATGTAGACATAATGTTGAAAGAAACAATTGAAATATTTTAAGAATTTTAAAAGAGGGTGTTTAAAATAGAAGCAGATTTAATATTAAAAAACGGAATGTATTTAGATGTTTACGAAAGAAAATTTGTAAAAGGTGACATCGCAATAAAAGATGGAAAGATAATAAAAATTGGAGAAGATTTAGAAGTATCTGCAAAAGAAGAAAGAGATATTAATGGAAAATTTATAACACCAGGATTTATAGATGGACATATACACTTAGAAAGCAGTGTTATTTCACCAGAAGATTTTGCAAAGATTGCAAGCATTCATGGAACAACTGCAATAGTTACAGATCCACATGAGATTGCAAATGTATGTGGGGTTGATGGAATAAAATATATGCTTCAAAAAACTAAGAACTTACCAATATCAGTATATTTTATGGTTTCATCATGTGTTCCTGCAACACCATTTGATGAATCTGCATATACAATAGATAGCAAAGATACTGCAAAATGTTTTGATTTAGATGAAGAAAGAATATTAGGATTAGCTGAAATGATGAATTTCCCAGGAGTAATATTTAAAGATCCAGAAGTTTTAGCAAAAATTGAAGAAGCTAAAAAAAGAGGAAAAAGAATAGATGGACATGCTCCAGGACTTTCAGGGGAAGATTTAGTAAAATATATTAGTGCAGGAATCGAGTCTGATCATGAATGTAGCACAATTGAAGAGGCAATGGAAAAAATTGACGTAGCAAGAAAATTAGGACAAGAATTTTATATTATGATAAGACAAGGTACTGCAGCAAGAAACTTAAAAGCATTACTTAAATTAATAGATATGCCAGAATATATGGATAATGTAATGTTATGCTCAGATGATAAACACCCAGATAGATTAAAAGAAAAAGGACATATTGATCATATTATTAGAAAAGCAATTGGATATGGTGCAAAAATAGAAGATAGTTACGTTGCAGCAACATATAACGCAGCAAAATACTTTGGACTAAAAGATATGGGAAGAATTGAAGAAGGAGCAAGGGCAGATATTGCTGTTATTGACGACTTAGAAAATGTTAAATTAGACAGTGTATATAAATCTGGAGAAAAAATGACAACAGAAAAATTGGCAAACTGGCCTAAAAACAAGGTTGACCCAGAATTAGATAACAAAGTAAAAAATACAATTAATATGAGAGAAGTAAGATTAGATGACATAGAATGTAAAGGTATTCCAAAACAAGTAATTGGATTAATTCCTGGACAAATTATTACATCAGATGAAGGAGCAAATATAGATTATAATTTAAAAGAAGATATAATCAAGTTAGTAGTAATAGAATCACATAATGGAACAATGCATACTGGAATTGCATATTTAAAAGGAATGGGACTTAAAAAAGGAGCAATTGGAACAACAGTTGCACATGATTCACACTACATGATACTTGCTGGAACAAATGATAGTGATATTGTTAAAGCAGCAAATGAACTTAAGATTTCTCAAGGCGGAAAAGTATTTGTAAAAGACGGAGATGTTAAGGCAAAACTTGAGCTTCCAATAGCAGGATTAATGACTGAAGAAAATCCACAAAAAGTTGTAGAAAAACTAGAAGATTTAAAAAATAAAGCAAACGTAAATGAAAAAATGGATGCATTTATGAATTTATCATTTGCAAGTTTAGCAGTTATTGGAGATGTAAAACTTCTTCCAGGAGGTCCGTTTAATGTTAAAGAATGGAGATTTATAACAGACGAAGAACTAGTAAAAAAATATAGAGAACAAAAAGGAATTGAACCTTTTGATGATTAATAAAATAAAGCGACTATTTTAAATAGTCGCTTTATTTTTATATAAATTATTGTTTAATTAATTTCCTTTTGGCATCATTCTAATTACTCTTCCTGCGAAATCTCCAAAGTTTTGAGATTGTAATATTACTTTTCCAGGTCCAACAAGTTTTGTTAAGAATAATCCTTCTCCACCTAAAAAGATATTTCCAAGTCCTTTTACAGTTTCTATTTCATAAGAAACTGTAGGTTCAAAAGCAACTACATTTCCTGTATCTACTTTTAAAACTTCACCTGGTTGTAATACTTTTTCAATTGGATCTCCATCTACTTCTAAGAATACCATTCCATTTCCTGTTGCTTTTTGAAGAATAAATCCTTCACCACCAAATAGTCCTGCACTAAAACGTTTTGTAAATGCAACTTGTGTATTAACACTATCTTCTGCACAAAGGAAAGCACCTTTTTGAATTGTTAATCCTTGAGGAGCACTTCTTAAATCAAATGGAACTATGCTTCCTGGAACTGTTGCTGCAAATGCAACCATTGCTCCATCTCTATTTGCTGTATAGTTTGCCATAAACATAGATTCACCAGCAAACATTCTACCAATTCCTTTCATTATTCCACCACGTGCATTAGTTTTCATCTCAATTCCTTCTGTTTGATATGCCATACCACCTGATTGAGTATACATTGTTTCTCCAGCATTTAAAGCCACCTCAACTACTGGAACTGTTTCACCAATAATTTTGTAATTCATATAATTACCTCCTTATATTTTCTAAAAAAATTATATAGCATTAATAATATGAATACAATAAAAACTTTAAAAGAAAAAACGGTTATGCTAAACTTTTTATAGAAAAACACAAAAGAAAAATAGAGGAGGTAAACAAATGAAAAAACAATATACAAAAATACTAATAATATCAATAGTATGCGCAATTCTTTCATTTACACTTTTATATTTCACACCAACAAAATCTAATACTACATATTATGATTTAAACAGTAATATAGATAATGATGGAGAAATAAGTGATCCAGAAGGATATGCAATTTTAATAACTACATTTGGGAAATTAGCTGTAAATTCAATAAAATTTATAGGTGATATTTTTTCTTTAATAATGCTAGTATTTCCTATTTTAGCCACACTAAGTTTAATTGCATTACTACAAATAATTGCAAGACTGGTTCAAATTGGAAAAGAAAAAAAGTGGAAAAATGTTACTTCAAAAGTTTTAACAATTATAAGTATTGTATTTCAGGCATGGCTTTGTTTAGTATTGATATTTGACTTAGTAGTACTTATTAATATTAATAAAATACTAATGGCTACAATTATGATTGTAAATATTGTTGCTACGGTTTTATATATAGTAGCAATATGTCATAAAAAAGAAAGTAAAACAATTGACAACAATATTGTGAAGGAATAGAATATATTTAATAAATACAAAGGAGGAAATATAATGGGAGAGAAAAAAGAAGTAAAAATACAATTTGCATCTGTAATATGTGTAATATTAGTTATACTTTTGCTAGCAGGATGTGGAGCAATATTTTATTTAGGATTTTCTGAAAAAAATAAAGGAAATAATAATGAAGTAGCAGAGCAAGCTGCACAAACAGAACCTAATAAAAAAGAAGAAGTTGTAAAAGAACCAACAACAGAAAATGATAAATCTCCAGAATTAAAATTTTTATTATACACACCATCTAATTGGATGCCATATAAAGCTGAAAAAGACGGAAAAGAAGTATCTTTAAGTGAAGTTTGGGGAACAGGAATACAATATGGTGGTTATTTATCTTTAAGTAGAATTGAAGATGGCAAACAAGGTAGCCCAGATAATGGCACATATTCTGAATTAATTGGAATATATGAAAATGAAGATTCTTTAAAAGGAACATATTATTTATCAGGTAATAGTATTAAATTTGAACCAAACAGTGGAGAACCATCTTATGGAGAAATATCTTATGTTTCAGGTTCTGATATGTTTGGAATAATTACAAAAGACTATAATGGAATAACAGTATATTTTAGAAACTATAATGAATTAAAAGGTGCAACTTATGAAGAATTAACAAGCAGTTTAGATGAAGATGAATTTTTCTATGTAACTGATGTTAAAGATAATAATGATGGAACATATACATTGTTTGGTGTAATTTATAAAAGAAATAATTCTGGAACAGGTAGCCCTGTGGGTGAATTAGTACAAGATAGTTATTCAAAGGTAACTGTATCATCAAGTACATCAATTGAAAATTATTATGGACCAGAAGCAAAAACAGTAAAAGAAATATTTGCTGATTTTTCTAAAAAATCAGAAATATTACTTTCTGGATATGCAAATAATTTAAACGATTACGCATTTAATTTAGTATTTAGCAATGGAAAATGTGTTGATTTAGAAGCAAGTGGATTAGGAATATAAATCTATTTAAATAATTAGAAAACAAATAAAAAACCAAGGATATATAAATCCTTGGTTTTTTGGTGATCCAGAGACGACTCGAACGTCCGACCCACGGCTTAGAAGGCCGTTGCTCTATCCAGCTGAGCTACTGGACCATGTTCTTTTGAACAGATAAAATAATAACATATTTTTTCGAATTAGTCAATAAAATTATAAATAAAATTTATTATATAAATTATGATGTAAATATTTTTTATTAAAAACTTGAAAAAGAAAGGCTCTTCTGATATAAATAATGTAGTAATTAATCCATAAAAGAAAGAGTGTAAAATATGAAATATTATATGTTTAATGGATTGGATCGGAAACAAAAAAAATGAGAAGAAATTAAATAAAAAGAGAGTTGCAAAAGTAGCAGTATTGTTATTTATAATAATACTTGTAATTACTTTTGTAATTTTATATTCTACAAATACTCATGTTAAAAATTTTTTTGATAAATATATTTTTAGAAAAGAGATTTATGAAGAAGATCTGCCATTAATTAGTTTGGATGGAATAAGAACAGATAATATTTATGCTTTTAGCAATTATATAGTGGTATTAAATCAAAACAAATTAAAGTTATATAATAAATATGGGAATGTGGATGAAACATTAGATGTAGATATTTCTGTTCCAATTTTTAGCAGTAATGGGAAATACTTATGTATTGCTGAAAAAAGTGGACAAAAAGTATTCTTAATACAAAATAAAACAATATTATGGCAAAAAGAAATAAGTGGAAATATTGAAGATATTAATGTTAATGAAAATGGATATGTTTCAATTTCAATTTCTGGAACATCATATAAAACAGTTGTAGATGTGTTTGATGCAAAAGGAGAAGAATTATTTAAAAAATATTTGTCAAGTTCAAATGTAGTTGCAACAAGCATATCAAAAGACAACAAACATTTAGCAATTGCTGAAGCAAACTTTTCAGGAATAACGATTGCTTCAACTATAGAAATAATTTCTATTGAAAAGGCTCAAAGCGGAAACGATGATGCAGTAGAATATATTTATAACTCAGATGTAAATGATTTAATTATTAATATAAAATACCAAAGTAAAGATAAACTAGTATGTTTATATGATAACAAAATAAAAGTAATACATGATAAAAATTGTAATGATTTTATAACATTTACACAATCAGACACATTATTTGCAGATGTAAGATTAAACAACAAGATGATTAAAATCATAAAAAATAATACAGGAATGCTTAAAGGTGCAGACATACAAATTGTTGATATAAACAACAATCAAAATATTAATGTTTATTCAATTGATGATACACCAAAACAAGTTTATACAAATGGTGACAATATATTTAGTATAAATTTAGGTACAGAAGCATTGTTTATAAATAGTAGTGGATGGCTTCTAAAACAGTACAAATCTAACCAGGAGATAGAAAAAATCGTTATTGGAGATGGAATAGCAGGAGTTATTTCAAGAGGAAAAATTAGGATTGTTTCATTTTAATAAGAAAGGAAATAAAACATGGGGATAGGTTTAATTGTTGATATTGTAATACTTGCAATAATTGCATTATTTGCATTTATTGGATATAAACAGGGTTTAGTAAAAGTTGCAATAAAAATGGTTTCATTTTTAATTGCAATAATTATAGCATTTGCCTTGTTTAAACCTGTATCAAGCTTTGTTATAAGCAACACTGGAATAGATGAAAAAATAGAAAATGCAATTGTAGAAAGAATCACACCAGAAGGATTAACAAAAGAAGATAAAGTAGAAGAAGGATTAAATATTACTACAAAAGTTATTGACACAACAAATAATTCTATAGAAAATGTTGCAAATACTTTTACAGTAAAGTTAATAGAAGTAGTAGTATTTTTATTAATATATGTAATTGTAAGAATAATTCTATTATTTATTACCGCATTAGCAGATGCTATAGCAAAACTTCCAATACTTAAACAGTTTAATAAAGCTGGTGGATTTATATATGGAATTATAAAAGGTGTATTGATAGTTTTTATTATCCTTGGAATTTTACTACTATGTGAACCATTAATTGGAACAGTAGTAAAAGATGCAATAGCTACTTCTGTTGTTGCAAAAGTTATTTATAATAATAATGTAATACTTAATATTTTTATATAATTTATATGATCAATATAATTAAAACAATGTATTAATATATAAAAAAAAGAAATTAATCTAAAAAATAAAAAAAGCGGATATAAATGTTGATATTTATATCTGTTTTTGATATACTTATAACTACGTTAAAAATAGGAGTGATCAAAATGGGAAAACATACTGAGGAAAAAATTAAAACAAAAAAGAAAAAAGGTATAGGATTTAAGGTATTTATAATAATACTAATAATACTTGGAATATGTGCAGGATTATTTGCAAAAAAAGTAGCAGATCTTGGTGGAGGATGGCAAGGATTTTTAGCAGCGCTTATGGGACATGATAAACATACATTAGAAAATTTAGACAGACTATATATTCTTATTATGGGAGAAAGTACTGGCTCATCTGATACTATAATAGTATTTTCATATGATCCAAAGATACAAGATGCGGCAATGCTTTCAATACCAAGAGATACATTTGTTGGACAAAGTAAATCAAATGCACACGCAGGTAATAAAATAAATGCATTGTATAAAGCTGGAGAAACCCCAGAAAGAACAATGGAAGCCGTAAATGAAATTACAGGATTAGAAATTAAGGATTATATTTTGGTAGACACAAAAGCTGTAATTGAACTAGTTAATACAATTGGTGGTGTTGATTTTGATGTTCCAATAGATATGAAATATGATGATGGAGAACAAAATCTACATATTAATTTAAAGGCAGGTATGCAACATTTATCAGGAGAGCAAGTAGAGCAAGTTGTAAGATTTAGACATAACAATAATGGTACTTCATATTCATATGAGTATGGAAATGAAGACTATGGTAGAATGAGAACACAAAGAGCATTAATCACTACTGTTTTTAAACAAACATTTAAATTAAAAAATATAACTGAAATTGGAAATATAATTGATATAGCAAAAAAATATGTAAAAACAAATATGGATTTAGATCATTTAAAAGATTATCTACCATATGCAACAAATTTAGATGCTGAAACAATAAAAGAAGAACAATTACCTGGTGAATCTAAAGTGCTTAATGGATTATGGTTCTTCATATATGATGAAGATAAAACACAAGAAATTGTAAAGGAATTATTCTTGGGAAATGTTCAAGAGGAAACAGAAGAGATAGATGCAAATACTATTAATGAAAATGAAGTAAAAAATAATTAAAAAAATTAAAAATAAAAAAGGGCCAAATTTTATTTGGCTCTTTTTATATAACGATTTCTTTTTTTGTTTCTAATTACCTTTTTTCTATATTGTATTAATAAGTATAAAACGAACAAAACTAAAAATATTTCAAATACATGCAAAACATCATTTGATTTTTTAACATCATCTTTTGCAAGAAGATTTGTTTCATAAGTAATTCCCTGAGATTTATAAGTTGCTTTTCCAACGATATCTCCTTTGTTTATAGGAGCTTTAAGATTTTCATTAATAGTTATTTCTGGAGTAATAGCAGTATTTATATCTTCAGATTTTACTAATGCATTAATACTTTCTTCTGCTACAACATCTAATTTTTTGGTTTTACGTGTTGCGTGTTTTACATTTACTGTTTGAGCTATATCTCCACTATTAATAACATTTTTAAGTGCGTAGTTATTAAATCCATATTTAAACATTTTAATTGTTTCTAAATATCTGTTACTAAATCCTTCCTTGTTATTAGTTGCACCAAGTATTACAGTTATTAATTTTAAATCATCTTTTTCAGCTGCTGCTGCTAGACAATTTCCTGCAGGTGTTGTAAATCCAGTTTTTATTCCAGTAGCATATTTGTAATAATAATTATCTTGTCTTTCATTATTATTTACAATCAGCAATTCATTTGTTGTAGTAAACAATCTATCATCATTTGGGTACTTATTTGTTGCGGGTAATTTATATGAAGTTTTTTTGCATATTTCTCTAAATGTTTCATTTTGCATTGCATATTTTGCAATCAAAACTAAATCTCTTGCAGTAGAATAATGATTTTCATCATGAGTACCATTTGTGTTTACAAAATTGCTGTTTGTACATCCGATTTCTTTTGCTTTCTGATTCATTAAAGCTACAAAATCTTCAACAGAATCTGAAATATGTTCTGCAAGTACTATTGCTGCATCATTAGATGATCCAATTAAAAGAACATTTAATAATTGCTCGACAGTTAATTCTTCTCCAACTTGAAGATTTGCAGTAACATATCCATATGAAACACCCATAACTGCATTATTACTTACAGTTGCAACTTCATTTAAGTCATCACAATTTTCTAAAACTACAATTGCAGTAAGCATCTTAGTTAAACTTGCTGGGTACATTCTTTCATCTGCATTTTTTTCGTAAAGTACTTTACCAGAAGCCTCATCAATTAGTATTGCTGAAGGAGAATCTATTATTAATTCTTCATCTGCAAATACAACTCCTGGAAGTACGAGTAAAAATACAAACAATATTAAAACAAGAAATTTTATTGTTTTATTTTTCATTTCATCACTTCTCATTTCCACATATTTATTTTCAACAATATAATACATTAAATTTAAGTAAAATACAATAATATATCAAATAATTAAAGGAGGTTTTTATGGAATTTTTAAATATTAAACAAAAAATATTATTAGGAATAATATGTATCATTATCATAATTATTATTTCAATATACATGATACAAAAAAATAACAATCGTTTTTCATATATAGAATTAGAACAAACTGAAAACATTGAAGATAAAGAACAAGAGAAAAACAAAGAAACAGAAAAAGAATTGGATTTAGATGATTCTACAATAGTATTACATATTGCAGGAGAGGTAAATGAAGAGGGAGTAATAGAAATATCAAACGGTGCAAGAGTAATAGATGCAATTAATGAAGCAGGGGGTCTTACAGAAAATGCTGATATTACAAATATTAATTTGGCATATGAATTAAAAGATGGTGAAAAAATATATATTCCAAAAGAAGGAGAAGAAAGCATATATATAATAGAGGGAAATAATCGGAAGTAATAAAAGAGGATTGGTTAATTTAAACACCGCATCACAAACTGAGTTAGAAACAGTAACAGGAATAGGTCCATCTACTGCTTTAAAAATAATTAAATATAGAGAAGAAAATGGAAAATTTAAATCTGTAGAGGAATTAAAAAACATATCTGGAATTGGAGATTCAAAATATGAAACAATAAAAGAAGAGGTTTGTGTGAAATAAAATTAAGTTTAAAACAATAATTTAGTGCTAAAATAACAAAATGAAAAACAAATAGAAAACAAACAAATAATTAATAAATAATAAAAAGTATAAAAAACCTACTTTTGGTAATAATTTGATTAACAAATAATTATTAAAAAGGGAGGTTTTTTATTTGATAAACAAGGTTGAAATAGCTTCAGTAGATACTGCTAAACTTCCTGTGCTATCAAATGAAGAAAAAGAAGAACTTTTAATAAGAATAAAAAATGGTGATTTAGATGCAAGGGAAAAATTTATAGAGGGAAATTTAAGATTGGTACTTTCTGTTGTTCAAAGATTTAGTAGAAGAGGTGAAAATGCAGATGATTTATTTCAAATTGGATGTATTGGTTTGATTAAAGCAGTTGATAATTTTGATGTTAATTTAAACGTACAATTTTCAACATATGGTGTTCCTATGATTATTCGGTGAAATTAGAAGATATTTAAGAGATAATAATCCTATAAGAGTTAGTAGATCTATGAGAGATTTAGCATACAAGACATTACTTACAAAAGAGAAACTTACAAAAGAAAATGGAAAAGAACCAACCATAGAAGAAATTGCAAAAGTATTGAATGTTAAAAAAGAAGATATAGTAATAAGTTTAGATGCAATTCAAGATCCTATATCACTACAAGAACCTATATATAATGAAGCAAGCGAAAATTTATATATAATGGATCAAGTAAAAGATACAAAAAACACAGATGAAAACTGGACAGAAAATATTACTATTTCAGAAGCAATGAAAAAATTAAATGATAGAGAAAAAACAATAATAAACAAAAGATTTTTTGATGGAAGAACTCAAATGGAGGTTGCAGATGAAATTGGAATATCTCAAGCACAAGTATCAAGACTTGAAAAAAGCGCAATAAAAAGAATAAAAAAACTATATAATTAAATTGTTAATTTATTTCAGCATTTTTATTTTATATTTTATATTTTATATCTCTACAAGTATTACATCATCTCCAATACATTTTATATCTTGCCATGGAATCACAATATCATTATTTTGAGAAAATACATTTAATAGTTTGGTACTACCGGGGTACAATTATGGAAGTAATTACCCCGGTTTCTAAATTTGCAGTTACATCTTGCACAAAACCCAATCTTTTTCCATCCTTTATATTTATTACTTCTTTATGTTTAAAATCTAAACCTTTTGCACTCATATTAATCTCCTTTAATTAATAATTAATATAATATATTCAAAAAAATTAAAATTTTTACAAATTTTCAATCTTGTTTTAAGTTTTCTTCCATATAATAACATCATAGAAAGGAAAATAAATCCGTAAAACACATATAGCTGTAAAGAAAGGAGAAAACAATTATGATTCAAACAGTATTTAATAGAGTAGAGAAAAAATATTTATTGAATAAAAAACAAGCAGAAGAACTTATTAAAATAATAAGTAAGTATATAAAATCTGGAGAATATCCATATTCAAAAATTTGCAATATATATTTTGATACACAAAACAGTGATTTAATAAGAAAATCAATTGAAAAACCAGTGTATAAAGAAAAAATTAGACTTAGAAGTTATGGAATTCCAAATAAAGAAGATAGAGTTTTTTTAGAAATTAAGAAAAAATTTGATGGTGTAGTTACAAAAAGAAGAATAGCATTAAAACTTGAAGAGGTATATGAATATTTAGAAAACAATAAAAAACCAGAAGTTAACAAGCAAATATTTAATGAAATAGATTATTGTTTTAAAAAATACAATTTAAAACCAAGTATGTATATTTCATATGAAAGATATTCATATATGGGAAAAGAAGATGAAAATTTTAGATTAACATTTGACACA
>JAEEGL012657799.1_pt1 | contig 11745 bp, 10 predicted proteins | sample 9134231 | NCBI WGS metagenome assembly JAEEGL01 (sample SAMN16246548, study PRJNA631951) | gut metagenome | biome: gut microbiome; feature: rumen; material: fiber-attached | host: Bos | place: Iran: Karaj | collected 2018-10
CTCATATAGGTTACAAGGCACAGCTTTGGAAGATCACCTATGATAACGGAGTAGAAACAGATAGAGAAGTAATCAACAGCAGTAACTACAAGATGGTTCCCAAGATCATCACAGTAGGAACAGCCACAGGCGATCCTGTCGCTGCAGCTCAGATAGCAACAGCAATCGCTACAGGAGATATCAATCAGATAAGCGCTGTAGCTGGTGCAATTCAGGCAGTTCAGGCAGCCGCAGCAACTGAAGGTGGAGATGTGGCAGCAGCACAGGCAGCCGCAGCAGCGGCAGCTGCAGGAGCAGAGGCACAGCTTCAGGCTCAGCAGGCAGCACAGGCAGCAGCAGAAGCAGCTGCAAATCCGGAGGCAGCTCCGGCACCCGCTGAAGGACAGGCACCTGCAGAGGATACAGCTCCTGCTCCTTCTGAATCATCCTCTGAAACACCGGCAGAGGGTCAGGGAGATCCGGCTGAAACTGTTCAGACAGTTGGCGTTGATGGAAACTAATGGAGTTTAATAAATGAGAATTGGAAAAGTTACCGAAAGTGTTTTAAAAAGATCGGTCATCAAGCTGTTAAAAGACAATTCCAATAAGAAAAGCGCAGTTGTAACACCAGACTGCGCTTATTCTATAGATGGGAATGAGAACAGAATTGTAAGTGCGGTAAGCACCTTTACAGCAGATGCTGCAAATGGCGGATATTATGCTGTTTATAAGGCAGCAAATAACCTTTTCGCAGTAGGCGCAGAGCCTAAGATGGTAGTCTTAAATATCCTTCTTGACCCGGAGACAGAGGAAGCTGCTCTTAAGGACATAGTCAAGGACTGCAAAAAGGCAGCAGATGAATTAAATATTCCCATAAGAGGCGGACATACAGAGGTTTCAGATGCCTTAAAAAGGCCACTTATCAGTGCATATGTTACAGGTGCAAGTAAGACTGTAATATCTGCAAACAAGGATGCATCAGCAATCGTCATGACCAAGTGGGCAGGAGTTGAGGGTACAGCCATCCTTGCAGATAAGTACAAGGATAAGCTTTCAGAGAGACTTCCCCAGTACATGATCGCGGAAGCAAAGGACTTCAAGAAGCTTTTATCAATAAAGAAGGATACAGAGATAGCAATAAAAAATGGGGCATCCTACCTTCATGATGTGTCATCCGGCGGAATATTTGCAGCTCTTTGGGAGATAGCAGATATGGCAGGCTGTGGAATAGATGTGGATTTAAAGGAAATACCCATCAGGCAGGAGACAGTAGAAGTAACAAATCATCTTGGCTTTAATCCTTATCAGATGCTATCCGGGGGATCACTTCTTTTTATTACAGACAGGGAAGATGAGACCATAAGAGAGCTTTCTGAAAATGGAATAGAAGCAACAGTCATAGGAAGAACAACTCATAGCAATGACCGCATCATCAGAAACGATGGGGAGGTTCGCTATCTTGATAAACCACAGGCAGATGAACTTTTGAAAACGGAAGATTAACAGGTTAAATACGAAACTAGTCTTTGCTGATAATTATGGTATAATGAACAGAATATCATTTAAAAACAGGAGGTCGTTATGGTAAATAGGGACGAATTATTAAGAACCATTGAAAAGAATAGCCGAATAGGAATCGATGAACTGGCGGTTATGCTGGCGGCCTCGGAGATAGATATAGCTAATGAACTTAAGAGCCTTGAGGAAGAGGGCATCATCTGTGGATATCACACAATGATCGACTGGTCCAAGACTTCAATCGACACAGTAAGTGCGCTTATTGAGGTTATGGTAACTCCCCAGAGAGGTATCGGTTTTGACTCAATCGCAGAGAGAATTTACAAGTTCCCTGAGGTAAAGAGTGTATACCTTGTTTCAGGTGGTTTTGACCTTATGGTTATGCTTGAAGGCAAGACACTTAAGGAGGTAGCAAGCTTTGTAACAAACAAGCTCTCACCTCTTGATACTGTACTTAGCTGCTCAACACACTTCATTTTGCAGAAGTACAAGGATCACGGAACAATACTGACAAAGAAATATGATGATACAAGGGAGAAGATTACACCATGAGGAATCCTTTAGCAGACAAGATTGTTGACATAAAGCCCTCTGGTATCCGCAAGTTCTTTGACGTTGTAAAGACTATGGACGGCGCTATTTCCCTTGGTGTTGGTGAGCCTGATTTTGACACACCCTGGCACATAAGGGATGAGGGCATTTATTCACTGGAAAAAGGAAGAACCTTCTATACTTCCAATTCCGGTCTTCAGGAATTAAAAGATGAGATTTGCAATTACATAAAGCGTAAGCAGAACGTACAGTACGATCCTAAGAATCAGGTTCTTGTTACTGTCGGAGGTTCTGAGGCTATTGACCTTGCTCTTAGAGCTATGGTTAATCCCGGTGATGAGGTTTTGATACCTCAGCCCAGCTACGTATCCTACGAGCCATGCGCGATACTTGCAGGAGCAAAGCCCGTAATAATTGAACTTAAAGAAGAAAACGAATTCAGACTTACAGCTAAAGAAATCCTTGAGCATGTAACTGATAAGACGAAGATCCTCGTTCTTCCTTTCCCAAACAATCCGACGGGAGCAATCATGGAGAAAAAGGACCTGGAGGAAATAGCTGAGGTTATTAAGGAAAAGGATCTATTCGTCCTTTCTGATGAAATCTACAGCGAGCTTACATACACAGATAAGCATGTATCTATCGTTGAGATTCCCGGAATGTATGAGAGAACTGTTTTGATAAACGGCTTCTCAAAATCCTTTGCCATGACAGGATGGAGACTTGGATATGCCTGTGGACCTGTAGAAATTCTTGAGCAGATGACAAAAATTCATCAGTTCGCCATCATGTGTGCACCTACAACCAGCCAGTATGCTGCAGTTGAGGCACTTAGAAACGGTGACGAAGATGTTGCAATGATGAAGGAGCAGTACAATCAGAGAAGACGCTATCTCTTAAATGAGTTTAAAAAGATGAATCTTCCCTGCTTTGAGCCCTTCGGAGCATTCTACATTTTCCCGAACATCAGTCACCTTGGTATGAGCAGTGATGAGTTTTGTAATAAACTCCTTGAGGAGGAAAAGCTCGCAGTAGTTCCAGGAACGGCGTTCGGTGACTGCGGCGAAGGCTTTGTGAGAATCTCATATGCATACTCCTTAGAGGACCTTAAGAAAGCAATCGAGAGACTTAAGAGATTTATAGAAAACCATAGCAAATAATAAATACACCTTCCGCTTAGGAAAAGTCAGAAGAGACTACCCTTTGCGGAAGGTTTTTTGTTGCCCAAAATCGTTTATTTATTATGGCAGGAATACAATTTTGCAAAAATATTACAAATTGTTAAGAAAATATTGAAATTTAAATGCAGTTGAAGTACAATAGGGCTTGTCGTGTTGAGTTTACGCACGAAATAAGCATTTGGAGGGAAGTATGAAAATTATAGAGGGATTTTCAAGGAAACTATTAACACTGGCACTTGCTCTTACGATGCTGTTTCCTACAACAGCAATAACAGCGAATGCCGCAACCTGTCCTGGCATTGCAAATGTGCTCACTTACAAGAATGGATATTTTTTAACCGGAACTACAAGTGGTGCTTTCGAAGTAGCATTTGATGATCATGGCGATTATATCGCAAATCTTCATTCGAGTAGTGACAAGTTAAAGGTGTATGTGACAGCAATCTGGAATTACCAGAAGAAGGGGGTCGTTGGTGTTTGGACAAAGTCTCCCGGAAAATACAAAGTTTCTTTTGATATCTATGGAAGAAACGGACAGAAGAAAGAATCTAAAGTAGTAAATGTAATTGTTAAATATGCCTCAACCCTAAATAATCCGATAAAGCAGGTTACCTACGCTGGAAAGCCGATTTATGGTGGTGAATACAACGCTTTAAACAGGCCAAAGAGCGGAAAGCTTAAGGTAGAGCTTAAAAAGAACTTTAAGATTAAGAAAATTGAAATCGGAAAGTACGATGACAAGAAAAAAGCAACAGTATACAAGACCGTTAAGAATGGCAAGAAGATTACGCTGAACACTCATCCTTATACATATATCTACAAAAGTAACTACTCCTCAACTGAGGAAAGAGATATGGAAGCAACAACTAGCATAAAAATTACTTACATTAACAAGAAGACAAAAGAAGAAAATACAATATTTACCAGCATTACAAAGCTGGTTAACTACAACAAGTAAGCGGAGGGAAAGATGAACAGAATTGGAAAGCTTTTTACTAAATTTGCCGCTGTGATGCTTGCATTTGCCATTGCTTTCACAGCAGTTGCAACATATAAAATAGATGTAAATGCACAAACAACTCTGCAGGATGAAATACCGGACAGAGTAAGAATTGATCCTCTGGTTGCAAGAAATATGGCTATTTGCATGAAGCTTGTAGACGGAGGCTATCAGGTAAAGAACCTTAAGACAAGCAGCAAAAACCTCAAGGTCTTTGTTACAAAATTAAGCAGAACCAATGCAACAACTACATATAAAACATATATAAACATTGGATGCTTTGCTACAAAGGTAGGTAAGTACAAGGTTTCCTTTACACTGGATAACGGAAGTAAGAAAATAAAAAAGAGTATCACAGTTTATTGTAAAACCGGGTACGGTGTAAAGAAGGTTACACTTGGCGGGAAAAGAATAGATTTAGATAACAATGGTGCAATGGCACCAGTTGAAGGCGGAGTACTGAAGGTTCAGCTTAATAAGAACTATGTCCTTAAAGGAATAGAAATGAAGACCTATACAGCAAACGACACCAAAAACATGACAGTGGTTCCGATTAAAAATGGTCAGTATATAACGCTATCCAAGATTGCAGAAAAGGATAATGATCCTGGTTCAAGCTACATATACAGCCATCATTATGAGGAGATGGTAGCACCTACATGGATTGTCGTTAAGTACGAAGACAAGAAAACTAAAATACAGAGTTCTCAGTCCTTCCTTCTTCACTTACTTGTAAACTACGTGAGATAAATGAGTAAATAAACAGTCCCGCTATTTGTGAAAACTTATGGCGAGACTGTTTTCTTTTCCCTGCCAAAATACTATTTTCAGCGGAATTATGATATAATTGAACGTTGAATACGATTGTTTTCTAAAGGTTTGGGGACATTTATGAATAACTTGGAAAATAACGATAACGACAAGATCACACAGGGGGTCAGTCCGATCAAGACTCCTGATTTCATGCGTGAAAAAATAAAGCAGAGACCTATCAATAAGAAAAAGCTCCTTAGAAGGACACTTATCACTGTCACTATGGCGGTAGTATTTGGTGCGGTTGCGTGCCTTACCTTCGTTTTTCTTTCACCGGTTATAAACAACAAGCTGTATCCTGAGAAGAAGCCCGCTCCTGTTGCACTTACTGCGGAGGAGACGGTCACAGATGAAATGCAGCCTGAGGATATGTATGCTGACGATAACGCCATTGCTGCAGAGGCGGCAAGTGCTGCTATCGACATGGCTTCAAGTGAGATCGACAGAATGCAGAAGGAGATAACAAAGCGTTCCGTTGATTCTGCTGATTATAAGGCTATGTATTCATCTCTTAAGGAGGTTGCAAGCAGTGCGTCAAGGAGCATTGTCACTGTTACTGCTGTGACATCAGATACCAACTGGTTCAACGATCCTTATGAAAGTAAGGGAAATGTCTCAGGCGTGATTGTTGCTGAGAATGGACAGGATTACCTTATAATCACTACAGCGTCTGCAATAGCAGAAGCAGAGCAGATTCTTGTTACCTTCAATGATGGAAGCTCATGTTATGGCTATCGCAAGATGAGTGATAAAAACAGCGGATTTAGTATTATTGCTGTTCAGGAGAAAATTGTTTCTGATGATACAAAGGAAAAGATCAAGGTGGCAACCCTTGGAAGCTCAAATGCCGGAGTTGTAACGGGATCTCCCATTATTGCGATCGGAAGTCCTACAGGTGTGCAGGGGTCTGTTAACTATGGCTTTGTTACATCAGGCAATACTGCGATAAACATTCCGGATACAAATTATAAGCTCCTTACCACAGACATTTACGGAAGTACCAACGCAAGCGGAGCAATCATCGATCTGTCCGGAGCAGTTATTGGAATAATTGATATGACTCACAATGACAGCACTTTGGCCAATATGATATGTGCTGTTGGAATCACTGAGATGAAATCCCTTATAGAGGACCTTTCAAACAAGACAGGAAGAAGCTATCTGGGTCTTTTTGGACAGACAATCCCTGAAACTGTTCAGGCGGAGCAGAATATCCCCGCAGGAGCATATATCACCATGACAGAGATGGATTCACCATCCATGCTGGCAGGTATCCAGAGCGGCGATATAATAACCGGAATCAACGGTGAGCAGGTAGACAGCTATGAATTTCTGGTTAATAAGCTGATAAGCCTTCATCCCGGGGCTGAGGTAAAAATGACACTGATGCGTCAGGCAGCAGAGGGTTATGTTGAGCTGGAGATTGATATGACAATCGGTAATTCAGCAAGTAGTGAAAGTTAAATAAAAGCCATAGAGCTTTTAAAAAGATATTAGAATTGAGGTTGTTATGAAGTTTATTAAGGATTTTAATGCAGGAGACAGAATCGCAGATATTTATCTCTGCAAGCACGTACAGGCTGCAACAACAAAGAATGGCAAGAACTATTACTCAGTTACCCTTCAGGACAAGACCGGAAGCGTAGATGCTAAGGTATGGGATCCCAACAGCGAGGGAATTGATGATTTTTCTGACCTTGATTACATAGATGTATATGGCGAAGTAACAAGCTTTAACGGAGCTTTGCAGGTAAATATCAAGAGAGCAAGACTCTGCCGTGAGGGCGAGTATGACCAGTCTCTTTACCTTCCTGTTTCTGAGAAGGATAATGACGAGATGTTTAAAGAGCTCTGCGGTATTATCAACACTGTGCAGAACAAGTATTTAAAGGCACTTCTCCTTGCATTCTTTAAGGATGACGAGGCATTTGTTAAGGACTTCAGAAGATCATCTGCCGCTAAGTCAGTACACCACGGCTTTATCGGTGGTCTTTTGGAGCACACCCTGAGCGTTACAAAAATGTGTGATTTCTTTAGCAAGGCTTATCCTGCAATAAACAGAGACCTTCTTATCACAGCAGCAATCTGCCATGATATCGGAAAAATAAAGGAGCTTTCTCTTTTCCCTACAAACGATTACACGGATGAAGGACAGTTCCTCGGACACATCATCATGGGCAGCGAGATGGTTGCAGACAAGATCAGAGATATTGATGGATTCCCGGTGCTCTTGAAGCAGGAACTCCAGCACTGTATTTTGGCGCACCACGGAAAGCTTGAGTTTGGTTCACCCAAGACTCCTGCAATCATTGAGGCACTTGCGCTTCACCTTGCTGATAATACAGATGCGAAGCTTGAAACATTTACAGAAATACTGAAAAACACAAATGAGGTTGGCTGGCTTGGTTATAACAGGCTTTTGGAGAGCAACCTCTTCGACACAAGAGTAGAATCATAAAGACATGAATGAGAAAGTATTACACGTACTTGAGTACGACAAAATTGTAGAAAAATTAAGTGAATATGCGACTTCTGAACCCGGAAAAAGGATGTGCAGAGAACTCCTTCCAGTTTCAGATATAAGGACAATACAGAGGAATTTAAGTAAAACAGATGCGGCTATTGCAAGAGTTTTCAGAAAGGGATCAATATCCTTTGGAAATAACAGAGACCTAAGCGGCTATTTCAAGGCCCTTAAGATCGACAGCTCATTGGATGCACCGCAGCTTTTAAACATAGCTTCATTCCTCGACAATGTAAACAGAGTAAAGCAGTATGGCAGATCTGATAAGGACGAGGATAAAAGGGATGTCCTCACAGATCTATTCGATGGACTTGAGCCGCTTACAATGGTCTCAAGTGAGATCAGAAGATGTATCATCTCAGAGGATGAGATATCTTCTGATGCAAGCCCTGCACTTAAGCACATAAGAAGAGATATTCAGATTACCGGTGACAGAATCCATGACCAGCTTGGAAAAATGGTAAACGGTTCACTGCGTTCATATCTGCAGGAGCCCGTTGTTACCATGCGCGGAGACAGATACTGTATCCCTGTAAAGGCTGAGTACAAGAGCCAGGTGAGCGGCATCGTACATGACCAGTCCTCCACAGGATCAACTCTTTTTATAGAGCCCAGCATTATTGTTGAGATGAACAATAAGCTCAGAGAACTGGCAGGCATGGAGAGAGCAGAGATAGAGGTTATCCTTGCAAATCTTTCCGCTGAGGCAGCAGGCTATCTTGCAGCATTGTCCGACAATGCAAAGATAATGACAGAGCTTGACTTTGTTTTTGCAAAGGCAGCACTTGCCCTTGAGCAGAATGCCATTACTCCCATATTTAATGAGATTCACTATTTCAACATCATAAAGGGAAGACATCCTCTCCTTGACAAGAAAAAGGCTGTTCCAATTGATGTTTATGCGGGCAAAGATTTTGACATGATCATTATCACAGGTCCTAACACCGGTGGTAAGACAGTAACACTTAAAACAGTAGGACTCCTTACCCTTATGGGACAGGCAGGTCTTGCGATCCCTGCAGGTGACAGATCAGAGCTTGCTGTTTTTGATGAGATTTATGCTGATATCGGAGATGAGCAGAGTATTGAGCAGAGCCTTTCTACTTTTTCATCCCATATGACAAATACCGTTCGCATTCTGGAAAATGCAGACGAAAACTCACTGTGCCTCTTCGATGAGCTCGGTGCAGGAACTGACCCTACTGAGGGTGCTGCCCTTGCTATTTCAATCCTTGATTACCTTCACAAAAAGGGAATCAGGACAATGGCAACAACACACTACAGTGAGCTGAAGGTGTATGCCCTCACAACAGAAGGCATACAGAATGCAAGCTGCGAATTTGATGTTGAATCCTTAAGACCTACTTACAGGCTTCTCATCGGTGTTCCCGGAAAGAGTAATGCTTTTGCTATTTCAAAAAGACTTGGTCTTTCACAAGAGATCATTGATGCCGCAGGTGAACAGATAAGTCAGGACAACAGAAAATTTGAGGACCTTTTGACTGATCTTGAAAACTCAAGGGTGACCATTGAAAACGAGAGAGTTGAGATTGAGAGATACAAGAGGGAGGTCAAGGAACTTAAGGACGAGCTTAAGAACAAGCAGAATAAGCTCGATGAATCCAAGGATAAGATTCTTCGTGAGGCCCATGAGGAGGCTAGAGCAATCCTTCAGGAGGCTAAGGATGCTGCTGATGAGACTATAAGAACTGTCAGAAAAGCAGAAGCCGGAATTCCAATGCAGGAGCTTGAGAGAGCAAGACAGAGCGTTAACAAAAAGATCTCTGATAAAAATGAAAAGCTTTCTCTTAAAAACAAACAGGCGCAGTCAAATCACAAGAAGCTTAAGCCCACACAGATCAAGATCGGTGATTCCGTTCGCATAATATCCATGGGGCTTACAGGCACCATAAGTACCAAGCCTGATAAAGATGGGAATCTTGTCGTTCAATGTGGTATTATGAAATCAAGAACCAACATTAACGACCTTGAGCTTATAAAGGAAGAAGGCGGTAAGGAGCAGATGAAGAAGTTCTACGGACAGCACAAGATGGATCTGTCCGGTGCTAAGAACATTCGCACAGAGCTTAACCTCATTGGTATGAACAGTGCAGATGCCATTGCCGAGCTTGATAAGTACCTTGACAGCGCATATGTATCACACCTTCCTTCAGTCAGAATTGTGCATGGTAAAGGTTCTGGTATACTGAGAAAGGCGGTTCACGATCACTTAAAGAGTGCACCATATGTAAAGTCATTTAAGTTAGGAGAATTTGGAGAAGGCGATTCTGGTGTAACGATAGTTACATTTATAAAGTAGGGGGTTTAATGGTAGCAAAACAGAAAATTTTAATTGTAGATGATGACAGCAATATTGCTGATCTCATTTCGCTTTACCTTGTAAAGGAGTGCTTTGAGACGCTGATTGTCAGCGATGGTGAGTCAGCACTTACAGCTTTCGAGACATTTGAGCCAAATCTTATACTTCTTGATCTGATGCTTCCTGGAATTGACGGATATCAGGTCTGCAGAGAGATAAGAACAAGATCACAATGCCCGATCATCATGCTTTCCGCAAAGGGAGAGGTTTTTGATAAGGTATTAGGGCTCGAGATGGGTGCTGATGACTACATGGAAAAGCCCTTTGATTCAAAGGAGCTTGTTGCAAGAGTAAAAGCAGTTCTTAGAAGATATAAGCCTCAGGTGGCTGAGCCTGAGCCGTCAGATGACAAGGTTGTAAGATACGAAGACTTAGAGATCAATATGACCAACTATTCAGTTAACTATCAGGGCTCACGTATTGACATGCCCCCGAAGGAACTGGAGCTTTTGTATTTCCTTGCGTCATCACCAAACAGAGTATTTACAAGAGAGCAGCTTCTTGACCAGATCTGGGGCTATGAGTATGTGGGTGACACCAGAACTGTCGACGTACATATCAAGAGACTCAGAGAAAAGATCAAGGATCACAAGACCTGGAGAATTGCTACTATCTGGGGAATCGGTTACAAATTCGAAGTACAACAGTAAAAATAATCCGCGTTTTCACATGTGTGAGAGCGCGGATTTTTGCATGCCTTGTAGCGGATATTCTTATTTGATAAAGGGATCAGTTCCTTTGTTTCTATACTGCAAAGGAGTGGTTCCATATTTTTTATTAAAATATGAGATAAATGTGCTTGTTGAAGGAAATGCCAATAGGTCTGAAATCGCACTTACAGCCAGGTCAGTGGTCTCAAGAAGAGCCTTTGCATACTCAAGCTTTCGCTCCCTAATGAAAATCGTGGGACGCATGCCCATCTCCTTCTGGAAAAGGTCGGAGATGTAGTTGGGAGTTTTGTGTGTAAGGTCAGCTAAGGTCTGCATCCTTATGTTATCGTGGAGATGGCGCAAAATATAGTCGCAGCAGGTCTTTGTAACGAGTGAGCAGTTTCTGAAGCGATAATCCCTTACAGCGTAGGTTAAGGCGCGAAGCGCTTTGTTTGACAAAAGGTTTATTTTCTTTATATCAGTCAGCTTATCCATGTGACGAAGAAAACCGTCACTTATTGAATAAGCAATATGCTCAGCAAGCCCTCCGTCTATGGCAGCTCTGGTTGCGAGAGTAACGCTGGCGATGAGAAGATATTTTGCAGATAAGAGGGGACTGTCCGAAACGTCGCCAACTACGCCGCTGTCAGTCTCAGGAGCAAGGTCGGCTGTGTCGACAGAAGCTGCGACACGTTCATCAATTCGCTGCACATCGCCTGCTGACACATAGTAATACAGCGCTTTTTCCTGTATCCTACGTGTACCATTATCAGCGCCTGGGGTGTCCTGCTCCAGAAAAATATGATTGTTTATGTAGCTTGATATTTCCTTGTAATCATCCTGAATCTCTTTTTCAAGACGGTCCAGGTTACGCTGTATATCTGATCTGTCAGTCATGATAGTCTCCAAAACAAATTTCAAAAAGCAAAATATCAGATAAAATGTAATACCCAAATTTGCACGAATTTTCCCAGTAAAATTTGGAAAACATTCAACAAGTGATTTTTTGTATTTCTATGTGATTAATTATATCAAATATTCTTTATTCTGTTTATAGTGTTTTATAGAGAAAAGGTTCCGCGCTGGCGGAGAAAGGATAAAAATATGGCAACAGATGTAAAGAAACTGGTTTCGGAAATGACACTTGA